>ERZ772779.19-NODE-19-length-67242-cov-19.446961_pt1 | contig 67242 bp, 52 predicted proteins | sample MGYA00511360_ERZ772779 | MGnify/ENA primary metagenome ERZ772779 (study PRJEB29015, sample SAMEA2738112) | human oral metagenome | biome: human oral; feature: human-associated habitat; material: saliva | place: China | collected 2231 ...
CTAACGGACTAATTAGGCAATACGTGCCAAAAAAAGAAACCTTTGAGCATATCAGTCAGCAACAAATCACGAAGTATTCAAAGAAAATTAACATGAGGCCAAGAAAGAAATTAGATTTTAAAACACCACAGGACTGCTTTTACGAACTAATTAAGTAAATTTGCACTTGCTTGTTGAATTCACGATAATAGTTATTGATAATCAGATGTTAAACGATATCACCCAAATTTAGGATGCGCCATAAATGTTCTCCGTCCTCTTATTTGTTGCCCATCCTTATTGCCTCTGTCTGATATGAAACTGGTTTTCCTGTCATATCTGTCATCTCTTGTGTGGTCCTAACATTTTGATAATCAAAAGATACTACCCAAATGTTAAAATGACAGCAACTAAAACTAAAATTAAATTAGGGTAATTGTAGTGTTTGTCTTCCTTATTTATATAGGTAATTAGAGACTCTATACACAAAACATTTATCTCAAAAATTATCCGGAATCTGTACGCTACACCTCCGTTGCTCTTTGTGTCTTAGGCATCTCCGTGCCATTGCCTTTACCTCCGCCCCTTTGTTCGGCTTTTATATAATAGCTTTATCCGCATAGTCATGCATCTTACAACCTACAGGCAGCGGACTACTTTCAAGAAAAGAAACGTTTTTGGTTGGGAAGATAAACATTTCTTTTCATGAAAGTAAAGCCTTATTCTTGCAAAAGTACCTCCGAGTTTGTTGTTATAGGCAAGCAACGATAAACCCAGCCATGACGATACTGACCATGCTCATGAGTTTGATAAGGATGTTGAGCGATGGGCCAGAAGTATCTTTGAATGGGTCGTCGACGGTATCACTTTCTGAAGATTAAGCGTATGTAAGTTTTTTACTCGTCTATAATGTTACTTGATACCTCTTTTGGGGTATGTGGACCGAAATCTGCAGATACTTCATATTTGAAAGAGTGCAATGCTTTTGATTTGTAAGAACCCCCTATATTTGCATTAAAAACCTCTAATTTACTTAGTTTCAAAGCAACATCAAGGGACCTACTTAATTCTTTATCATATTCTATAGATATTTTTTCTGTTCCGAAGAGTCTTTTATCTTTACTATCTTTTAGTCGCTTAAATAAACTTGTCAGATTAGGATTGTTGCTTAAACCACTTTCATAGATTCGTTTATAGCAAATCTCTATAGACTCTGGTTCTCGTCCATCATCCTTACTTTCTAATATTTTTTTCAAGTTAAGACGAATAGCCTTTGTTCCTTCACTACTAAGTTCTCCTTCGTAAATAGGTGTACCTCCTCCTACCTTAACTTTACCATTTTCTTCTTTTTTGTCTTCTACCTCTTCTTTTATAAAAATATGCTTTGCTCCAAGAGCAACAAGTGCCTCTCTAACAGCAATGCCTTCGTCGATAATCATTTTCTGTTCAAGATCTGGATTATCGAGTGGTGTACATGTGTTCGTATATGGATTAAGTATATAAATAGCATCTTCATTATTTAGGCTATCTACTATTGAAGTATATTTCTCTTTGACATCTTCTTTGGTACACACATCTATGCTACCTTGCTCCTTTAATTCTAATATTTCTGGATAGTGCTTTTTCTCTACACCATATACAAAGTCTTCGTTGGAAACTAAAATAGTTTTATATTTACTCATTACTACAAATATATAAAAAGATTAAACTTGTCAGAATTAATAAAGCAGTACCTAAAACTATCCATTTTGTTGTTGGATTCGTCTTTTTTGTTAAGTACAGCTCTGTTGAATCATCAAACATAAGTGATTCTTCCTTAAAATCCTCTCTCATTTTTACCTTATAATCAGTTGTTTTTTTGCCTACTTCTTTTTTTGTGATGTATAAAAAAGAGGACACTTTTCTGTTTTCATTGATTATAAAACCTTTAGCAAAAAAATACTGACCAATAAAGCCACACCAAGGAATTTTATGTCCCAAAGCAATGTTTGATTTTTTGTATAATAAATCAAATGCTTCAGAACGTTCTGAGCCTGGATTCTTTCTAACACCATTCATTACGACCACATCTTCTTCAGAAGGGTCAAAGGGCTGATACCATAAAGCTGAAACTATTTTGTCTTCTGATTTCATAAGGCTTCAAGTATTTCATCTTTAATTTTATTAATATCTTTCTCATCTAACAAGTTTACAAAGTCGACATTATTGTCGAGGAATTGTGTTATTTTTTGTTTTACTCCTTTAAGTATAAGATTGGTAATCTTGTTTTCAAGTTTTTGTTTGATTTTTTGTTTCAGTTCTTGCTCAGTTATGTTGATTTCATCAAAATGAGTTATTAAAATTTTTAATCCACAATTTTCTTGTCCTTTAATGCATCTTGAGATTTTCTCAATCTGACTTTTTATTTCTTTGAAACTTGATTTCTTCTCAAATTCGTGTCCATTAATTAAATAATAGATGAATGTGTCTTTACTTATTAATTCATCATATGTTGAAACCCAGTCATCACCTCCTCCAATGTCTTTTGTTTCAGAGACAGTTACGGTTTTTGCATTTTTACTAATTGTAAATTCAGAAACTGGCTGTACTGATGTCCTTTTCTCAGAGGTTACATCGAGCTTTGCACCAAGTCTACTCCATAATTCAGTCTTACCTGATTCTTTACGACCAAGAATCACAATTTTCTTGGTTTCCTTGTTAGGTTTAAATATTAGTACTATTAATATGTCTATTATTTTTCTGAAGATTAACATATATAACGTAAAAGGGTTGAATAAAAGCATAAAAGAATAATTTATTATTTTAATTACTTAATATAAGGATTCTTGATTTATAATCAAATAGAACTGAAAAAGAAATTATAACAAGCAGTTTTTATTTACATGTTGTAGATTTGCTATATTTCTGATTGGTAAAATGAAAGCTTAGTTTGGGGTCAGAACGAATACCATTGATTTGATTATGGTTCCTTGTAATCATTGTTTTCATTATTATACGTTTTATAGATAGTTATGAATTCTAGAAAGTTTGGAATTGATGTTTGTTTTATTATGAGTAAGCAATTTAGGTTTGCTCAAGGTTGTCTTATTTTGTATAAGTAACTTTGTCTATGGAATGTAAGAAAAGTGATAACTCTAACTCAGGGGCAAAGTTATAAATTATTTTTATAAAATTACCACATGTTACGTTTAATTTAAATATAAGATTATAATTTGAGTCTTATGAGGGATTAAAGTAGGGAATCTTACCCAAGTTTAACAGGATAAAATATGGGAAGAGCGAAGCGACGCACACCTCTTCTCTGGTTTATTAGCTTATTGGGTGGTAAACACCATCCGTTGTCAATTAAAACGAGAAGGTGAATCCTGTTACTGGACCGAGATTGTTCGATGTATGAGCACCCAAAAGATCGTCACCACAAAAGGGAAGAATCTATTAGGTGAAACCATCGAGATGCGCCAATGCTGTAGTCCTTCGAAACAAGCAAAACAGATATACGATAAGTTGAACTTAAAACACTCACCATTTAAAAAGAATAAAATTTGTAGGACACAGAGCCTATAAGAAAAACGACGCAAGTGCGGTGATAGTATAAATTAGGCGAAAATGAGTGTTAAACTTGGGTGAGGTGCATTTTGATAGAGTTAAATAGAGAAAAATCATAAATAGCGATACTAATCAATCTAATAATATCAAAAAAGCATGAAAAATTTTGTTAGTTCGAAGATTTAGCCTTATCTTTGCAAACGGTTTGCCGCAATGGTGGAATTGGTAGACACGAGGGACTTAAAATCCCTTGGCCAGTAATGGCTGTGCGGGTTCGAGTCCCGCTCGCGGCACTTTCTTCTTAAATCTCAATGCGCATGAGGCGAATAGCATATATACTCTTGTTCTCCCTGCTGTTAGTTTCTTGTGGTACTCGTAGCGGTTACTTCAAGATGGAGGGGCGTTTCTTGCACATGAATCAAGGTGAACTTTATGTTTATAGTCCAGATGGGGGTATCAATGGTTTAGATACTATCAAGATTGAGGCTGGACGTTTCTCTTATGAGAAACCTTGTAGTAAACCTTCTACATTAATTATAATCTTCCCTAATTATTCTTCGCAGCCTATCTTTGCCGAATCGGGTGAGGCGGTAGACGTTAAAGCTGATGCTTCCCACCTAAAAGAGATGGAGGTTGAGGGAACGAAGAATAATGAATTGATGACTAAGTTCCGTAAGCAGATAGCAAGTGTATCCCCTCCTGAGGAGATGAAATATGCGATAACGTTTATCAACGACCATCCAGAGTCGCCTGTGAGTGTATATCTGCTCAATCGTTACTTTATTCAAACGGAATCTCCTGACTACAGTCAGGCGGCGAAACTATTGCGGGTATTGATGAAGGAACAGCCTGAAAATACTGATTTGGGTCGTCTACAACGGCAATTAACCGAATTAGGCTCGTTGCCAGTCGGTAGTAAGATGCCTAAGTTTTTAGCCAAGGATATAAATGGAAAAGTCGTGAATAATTCGACATTCCAAGGGAAGGATATTGTTATTATCAATACTTGGGCTGCATGGAGTTATGAGAGTCTTGACATTCAGCGTGCGCTGAGTGATGCTGTGAAGGCAGGGAAGATAGCTGCTATGGGTATCTGTATTGATGCCAATCCTAAGGAGGTAAGGCAGTCATTAGAGCGTGACGGCATAGAATTTCCTAATGTATGTGATGGAAAGCTACTTAATACTCCATTGCTCAAAACCTTTGGACTTAATACTGTACCAGATAATATTGTCATTCGCAACGGGAAAGTAACAGAAAGGAATATCACCGCTAATACTATCCGTCAGCGTTATGGCACAGACTAAAAACCAATAGTGTGCTTGTAAAAACATTCTGTGCAGCTGTCAACGGAATGGAAGTCACCACCGTGACAGTCGAAGTTAGTATTACGCGGGGCGTATTGTTCCACCTTACCGGGCTGGCAGATGGCGCGGTAAAGGAAAGCCATGACCGTATTGCAGCAGCACTTCTCAATAATGGGTATAAGTTCCCTGTAGCCGATATCACCGCTAATCTCGCTCCTGCCGACCTCAAGAAAGAAGGCTCCAGTTTTGACCTCCCATTAGCAATCGCTATTCTTGCTGCTAATGAGAAGATGAGTTATGACCGTTTGCGAGAGTTCATGCTTGTGGGAGAGTTGAGTCTCGATGGGACCTTGCAACCAGTAAAAGGTGTGCTTCCTATCGCTATCAAGGCACGTGCAGAGAAATTTAAGGGAATCATCGTACCCAAAGCAAATGAGCACGAAGCAGCTGTGGTAGATACGCTAGAGGTCTACGGAATGGAGAATATCTTACAAGTTATTGATTTTCTTAATGGTAGCTCCAATCCAGAACCCTGTTTCGTTGATACGCGAAAAGAATTCTATGAACATCAATATGCTTTTGATCTCGATTTTGCAGATGTTCGTGGACAGGAGAATGTAAAGCGAGCTTTAGAAGTGGCAGCCGCTGGCGGACATAATCTTATTATGGTTGGACCGCCAGGAAGTGGAAAGAGTATGATGGCAAAGCGTCTTCCTTCGATTCTTCCCCCTCTGTCTTTATCGGAGAGCTTAGAGACAACACAAATTCACTCTATTGCGGGAAAACTGAGTCGTGACACCGGACTAATAACGCAACGCCCCTTCCGCAGTCCTCACCATACTATCTCTGAAGTGGCACTCGTGGGTGGTGGTGCTAATCCAATGCCAGGCGAGATAACCCTTGCTCATAATGGAGTGCTCTTTTGTGATGAACTACCAGAATTTAATAAACATACCTTAGAGGTTCTTCGACAGCCGTTAGAAGACCGCAAGATAACTATCTCTCGTGCCAAATATACCGTTACTTATCCTTGTAGTTTTATGTTCGTAGCAAGTATGAATCCATGTCCATGTGGCTATTTTGCCGACCCTACACATCATTGTGTTTGTTCGCCAGGACAGATTCAGAAATATCTGGCCAAGATATCAGGGCCACTGATGGACAGAATAGATATTCAGTGTGAGATAGCTCCTCTTCCTTTTAAGGATATCTCACAGGCTACACCGGGCGAACCAAGTGCTACTATTCGTGAACGGGTTATCCGTGCACGTGCTATTCAGACGGAGCGTTTCAGTAGTTATCGTCATATTCATTGTAATGCGCAGATGAATGAACGTATGATTCATGAGTTTGCTGAACCTGATGAGGCCTCCATCAAACTTCTTCGTGATGCCATGGAACGACTGAAACTATCGGCACGTGCCTACAACAGAATTTTGAAAGTGGCTCGTTCTATAGCCGATTTGGAGGCATCGGAGACGGTGCAAGTGCAGCATATAGCTGAGGCTATTGGGTATAGGAACTTAGACAGGAGTGATTGGGCAGAACGATAATTTTCGTTTCTTGTCTATTGCCAATAAGAGAATTGATAGGGAATAAGAAAAAAAATAGTATTAAGCATAAAATTAAATGATATGAAAAAGCTATTGATGTTTATGTTGTTGTTGATGAGCTTAGCTGTGTCTGCTGAGACAGGTGACTCATTGATGACAGTAGATTGGAATAGTATAAAGGCTGAGGTGGAAGCTAATCCACAGCGTGTACAGAACTTGGTTGATGAGTTTATAAACGTAGACTCTGACTTAACGATGACTGCTAAAGATCGAATCTTAGCTGTCTACGGGCGCACTTACCTCAATAATGGTAGTGACATGAGTATTGAAATTGACATGATGAAGGTTAGACGTGACGGAAAGTTTGAAGAGGCTGCTACGATAGCCGACAGGGTTCTTGCAAAAAATCCGCTTAATACGAATGCACTCATTTCTAAGATCTATTATTTCAGGAAACTCTCTGGTTCTGATCCTGACAAGGAGTGGATGACAAGCGATAGTCTTAAAGTTTATTCTGTTCGTCTTTCGCGTATCTTGGATACCATCTTCATGACGGGTGATGGGAGTAAAGAGCATCCTTTCTCTGTCACCTCCGTAGGTGATGAGTATAATTTTGTGAACTTCTTCCTTGGTATCCTCAAAATCAATGGACAGATGATGATAGAGAAGACCGACCGTCTTATCTTAGGTGATACCAGTGAAGTCTATACTTCGCCTGATATCTATTTTGATATTAAGCGTGTCCTCGAATTAGAGGCTGGATTATTTTGATTAGATGGGAAAGAGATAGGGTAGGGGGTGTCTGATGCTTTACATATAATTTACTACTTCAGATTTGTGGGGCGGAAGAGACTGTTTTATCAGTAGCGTCTATGGTCTTATCACTGTGTATTTGGCGTAAAGCGATTTCTAAAAAACAAATTTTGCTGTCATTACTGTCATGCAATAGAGGCTATTAACTTGTTAATTTATAGTAAGATAGACGAAATGTTAAAAATGACAGCAAATTGATTTTAAACTTATTCAGGTAATTCTATGTAATAATTACTACTTGTTTTGTAGGTGTTACCACATCCATTTCTAAGGAAGAGGAATAAGCAGGAGAGGGCAGTGATAATTATTGGTATTAGATATGGTTATCTGAGAGGTCAATAAATAAAGACAGAAACGCGTAAAAGATTTCTGTATTACTTGTTTTCATGAGAATATTCAAGATTCTATTCGTCGAAAAATGTTTTTATTGAACATTAATAGATTTTTATCCCATAAAACTTTGATATATCATTTTTTAGCATTATCTTTGCACTGAGGTAAATTAAACATTAAGGCTATAGAATTCCGACATTCATTGAATTGGTGTTGGAATTCTGTTTCTTTATATGTTTTTGAAAAACGGATTAATTATTTAAAACAAGATATTATGGCTTATATGTCACAGGAAGGCTACGATAAGCTCGTAGCTGAGTTGCAGTATTTAGAATCTGTTGAACGTCCCAAGGCATCAGCAGCTATTGCTGAAGCAGCCGATAAGGGCGACTTGAGTGAGAATTCAGAGTATGATGCTGCTAAAGAGGCGCAGCGTCATCTTGAGGCACGTATTGCTGAGATGAAGATGACCGTGGCACAAGCAAAGATTGTGGATTTGTCACGTTTGAGTACTGACGCTGTGCAGATTATGTCTACTGTTGAGATGACTAACGTGAAGACAAACGCTAAGATGAAGTACACTATTGTTAGTGAGACAGAAGCTAATCTGAAACAGAACAAGATTTCCATCAAGACTCCTATTGCACAAGGACTGTTGAATAAGAAAGTGGGTGACGAGGTTGAAATTACAATCCCTCGTGGTACGATCGTATTGCGCATAGACAAGATATCTATTGATGCTTAAGAACTAAACAAGAGGAGGTTAGTATGACAATATTTAGTAAGATTGCTGCTGGGGAGATTCCCAGTTATAAGTGTGCAGAGAATGAGCAGTTTTATGCGTTTCTTGATATTGACCCAGTAACAAAGGGACATACCCTTGTTGTGCCTCGTAAGGAGGTTGATTATATCTTTGATATGGATGATGATGAGCTTGCTGCCTTTGAAGTGTTTGCAAAGAAGGTGGCACGCGCTATAAAGACTGTCTTTCCATGTAAGAAGGTAGCACAGGTCGTGTTGGGACTGGAAGTCAATCATGCACATATTCATCTCTTGCCTATGAACAGTGAGGCTGATGTTGATTTCAAGCATCACGTACAAGTTGAGGCAGAGGAGCAGAAAGAGATTGCTGCAAAGATTTTCAAGGCTTTCCAGGAATTGGAATAACACTTGGCTTTTCTGGAATAAGATATTATCAAGATGGGGATATACAGTCATTGCATATCCCCGTTTATTATTTTCCTTAATATTAAGGAAGTTTCGCTTAGCAAAGTAATCCCACTTTTACCCAATTTGCTACCTTCCTCCTTTGGAGGGGTGGGGGAGGTTTTTATTTATACAAACTCATTCCCCTTTTTTATCTGTACCTCATTCACATATTTCCTTACCAATGCTGAGGAATCTTCTTTCTTGCAGATAAGTAATACGTTATCTTTTTCTGCAATGATATAGCCATCAAGGCCATTGATGACACCTAATTTGTCTTTGGAGAGTTTTATGATATTATTGGTAGCGTCTTCAAGGATAACATCAGAGTCTATGATGACATTATCTCCCTCTCGCTTGCTTAGTGACTCATAGACACCATGCCACGTACCAAGGTCTGCCCATCCGAAATCGCATTTCATAACATAAACATTATCAGACTTCTCAAGAATACCATGATCTAAAGATATGTTTGGATAACGTGGGAAGTTCTCATGTATGAAAGCTTCCTCTTCTTCAATTGTAGTAATCTTCTCTCCGCTCTCCTCATCACGAATGACGGATGGAAGAAAACCATAAAGGCACTGGCGTAAGTAGTTGGTGTTAGAAAGGAACAGACCTGTGTTCCAGCACCATTCCTTACTATCCATGAACATCTGTGCAAATTGTCGGTCGGGCTTTTCTGTAAAAGCCTGCACCTTATATATATCACCATTGCCAGTGTAGACACCCTTTTGGATATACCCATAACCTGGCTCTGGTCGGGTCGGGCTAACGCCCATGGTTAGTATAGCGTCGTTGTTCTCAACAAACTGTAGTCCATCGGTAATATTACGAAAGAAAGCATTGTCGTTAACAATCGTCTGGTCAGAGGGAGATACAATGATGTTAGCTTTGGGATCGAACATCATGATACGATGTACTGCCCACGCAACGCTTGGTGCAGTATTACGGTGTATCGGCTCTGCCATGATACGGTCGGATGATACCTCTGGCAATTGTTCTCTAATCAAGTCGAGATAATCGCAACTTGTATTGATATAAATATTCTCTTTAGGAAGAACTTGAGCGAATCGATCGAAGGTTTGTTGAAGTTGAGTACGACCCACACCAAAGAAATCTATAAATTGCTTTGGGTGTTTATCTCTACTGCACGGCCATAGTCTTCGTCCCTTGCCACCGGCAAGAATCACGCAATAGTTGTTTTGTTTCGTAGTCATTATTTATTTAAGCTAACTAACATTTGTTTCCTCAAAGGTACCTTATATAACTCATACCTCCAAATCTTTTGATGTTAAATACCGCAAATACTAACGAATCACCGTATTGTCATTAAATAATCCCTCAAAAATTTGCCACATTCAGATTTTCTCTCTACCTTTGCACCCGTTGTTCAGACAACAGCCATGCCCAGATGGCGGAATAGGTAGACGCGCTGGTCTCAAACACCAGTGGGGCAACCCATCCCGGTTCGAGCCCGGGTCTGGGTACTACAAATCCCTTGTAAATCTCTGATTTACAAGGGGTTTTTCTTTTTTAGTATGTACTAAAAGTGTACTTTCTAACAAAACTATTGAAAAGGTGTACTTTTATAGTATTTCACCTCTTAGATTTATATTTAATTAACGACAACTCTTCCCTTTTATTCTGTTTATTTCCCTTTCTTGGCTTTTTCTCCAATGAATACCCTATCTTTGTAAACAGTACCCACCATAGAGAATTGCAAAATGGAAAATGACAATCTAAAGATACAGCTTGACAATATTCAACGAATATTAAGCTATTGCATTACTCAGACCTACAATGTGCTCATTGGAAATATTCTGAGGAAGAAGAGTTGCATCAACAATATACAGTTCCAAGAGATTTTACAAAAAGAATATATCCGAATAACCGATGAACTATCTTCTATTTATCTGAATTATCCTACCCTTACATGTGTAGAGAAATACTATACAGATGATAACTTTTTGTGGGAAAGCACTTTCTTTGAATCACTGACCAAAAAACAAAAACAGAAATATACCTCCTTCTCCGTATCTTCATTTGAATATACGAAGTACATTGACCGACACACCTCATATGATGATGCTCTGCCGATGTTTTCGTATCTTGTCGATGCGATTCTATATGAACGCTATGCAAAATACCTCATGGCAGAAATAGAACGAATTGAATTGACAGAGGTACAAACCGTCCAGTCTTGTTCTTCAGTTTTGATAAACGATGAACCATGTGAGCAGAAAAAGAAACCGGTCATCGTTGGTAAAGGAATAAATCCATTTCAATCCGAGTTTACAGATGAGCAAATTGAGATTCTTACCGCTTGCATCAACGAAATCCAATTATTCACGACCCACATATCTGCCAAGATACTCAAAGATTTTTTTGCTTGTAAACTAAAAGGTGTTTTGAAATCAAACAACAATCGCCAGCTGGCATATCTCATGCAAAGTCTTAATCTTCGAGGGTTCATTACTGATGAATGGCAATCTGCGATTGCTCGTAATGAACTTGTCTTGGGGAAAACAAAAGATACACCACTGACACGCACCGACCTTTCCACTGCAACAGACCAAATCAACATGAAGCAGCCGAAAGGATGGGAAACCATTGATAAATATCTCAAACAACTGAAATTATAAACTTTGAGCCTACAATTTATAATAAAAGAGCTACCATTTAGGTAGCTCATAAGTGTGTGGCGGGGCAGGATTCGAACCTTTGGGGCCTTCATTGTAATATATGATTACACCTATTCTCTTTCATATGAACTTTCTGACTGGACCGCCGCTACAGCCCCAACCGCCTTCATAATTGTTTTCTCCATAGATAATCCTTTCTCTTTAAAGTTATAAAAACTAATCCCTCCCAAAACTAATTGGAAGTATGACGGGAGCGGGTAACCTATCGCATATGAAATCAAACTGGTGATTACAACTAAGCTTATATTCTTCTGCAAAGATACACATTTCTATTATTTTATCAAATGAAATGATAAGCAAATATATCAAACAACAGAAAAAAGGTTGAGCATAGGTTGATACCTCAAACATTGCTCAACGCCATTTACTTTTATCGTTTCTAATTTTGCCCTCGTTAACAAATAATTAGCGAAGGTGCACCTTCATATTGTTTAATTCAAAATGTTTTCAATATGAACAAGACATTAGAAACTCGAGTTGAAGAACTCGAAAAAATGGTATTCATGAATAAGAACGTGCTGAGTTTTGAAGAAGCCAGCAGGTTCTTAAACCTCTCAAAGAGTTATCTCTACAAACTCACATCAGGCAATTTGATACCGCATTACAAGCCGCAAGGTAAAATGCTTTACTTTGAGAAGGCAGAACTTGAAGCGTGGCTACGGCAGAACCCAGTTAAAACTGCTGCACAAATAAATCAAGAAGCCCAGCGGTATATAATGGGTAGCAAACCCTTAATGCAGAAATAACTCATGGCACAGGAAGAATTTATCCGTGTTGGCACAACCTTATATAAGATTGTGAAGCAACCACGCATCAATGGCGGTTTTGTCAAGAAGCGTATAGTGTGGAACAATGAGACGCTACGACAGGACTATGGAAAGGATTTCATTGCCACCGTCCCGAAGTACGATGGTTTCTGCACCGTTCCTAACCACGTGAACTATCAACCAGTGGTTGACAAGTTTCTGAATCTCTACGAGCCGATAGGACACCAGCCAAAAGAAGGAGAGTTCCTACACATCGAATCCCTGATAAGGCATATCTTCGGGGAACAATACGAGTTGGGCATGGATTACTTGCAATTGCTCTATCTCCAACCCGTGCAGAAACTCCCCATCCTTTTGATGGTGTCAGAAGAACGCAATACTGGTAAGAGTACGTTCCTTAACTTTCTCAAAGCTGTTTTCCAGAACAATGTTACTTTCAACACCAACGAGGATTTTCGCAGTCAGTTCAATGCTGACTGGGCAGGTAAACTACTTATTGTGGTGGACGAAGTATTGCTTAACCGTAGAGAAGATAGTGAAAGATTGAAAAATCTCAGCACAACACTTTCCTACAAGGTGGAAGCAAAAGGCAAAGACCGAGATGAAATCTCCTTCTTTGCCAAGTTCGTGTTGTGTTCCAATAACGAGTTACTCCCTGTCATTATAGACATAGGAGAAACCCGATATTGGGTAAGGAAGATAAATCGTCTGGAGAGTGACGATACAGAGTTTCTTCAGAAATTGAAAGCAGAGATACCTGCCTTTCTTTATTTTCTCCAGCATCGCACGTTGTCTACCCAAAAGGAAAGCCGTATGTGGTTTGCACCCAAGCTGACCTTTACACCAGCCTTGCAACGCATTATCCGTAATAACAGAAACAAGCTGGAACTAGAAATGTCAGAGTTGTGTCTTGACATCATGGAAACAAACAATGTAGAGGAAGTCTCTTTCTGTATCAATGATATGATGCCTCTTTTAAGTAATACTCAGTGCAGGTATGACAAGGGGCAGATAAGGAGAATAGTGCAGGACATCTGGAAGCTTACACCAGTGTCCAATACGCTGACCTATACTACGTATCAACTTAGTTACAACGCTCCATTGTATTACTCTCCTATCCGAAGAACAGGAAGGTTTTATACGATTACCAAGAAGCAACTCAAGAGTTTATAAACAATCTTATATCCATTATTTTGATGAAATGATGAATAAGTTATATAAAACATTCAGTATATGTTGTTTATGTTCTCATCTTTTGCTCATCGTGAATGTTTTGCTGATGAAAAAAGAAAAGTATGGTATTCTTCTTTTTGTCAGTATTCCATTTTGAAGAGTAATATGATGAGGGGATGATGAGTTTTCAACTATCTGATTACCATGTAGATAAAATCAAATTCATCAAATCATCAAATTTATCATCACTTTAACTTCTATATAATTATGAATATTGACCAAATTAAAAAGATAAAGTTGCAGGACTTTCTTGCAACAATAGACTGCAAACCCGTAAAACAGTGTGGTGTGAACCTCATGTACTTATCACCACTTAGAACGGAGAAACACGCATCGTTTAAGGTAAACACCGAACTTAATTTATGGTACGACTTCGGTATTGGCAGAGGTGGTAACATCATTGACCTTGCAGAATTGCTCTACAACTCTTCAGATGTGCCGTATCTCATTCATCAGATAGAGCGTAATGCACCAAGCTGTGTATCGGTAAGTCTGCCTACAGCCAAGCCGAACAAACCGCAGAACTCCTTTGAAAATCTTCAGGTACTTTCCATCAGTCATCCTGCGCTTATCAAATATCTTGGGGAAAGATGTATAGACATTGAAATAGCACGAACTATATGTAAAGAACTGCACTTTGATACAAGAGGCAAACATTACTTTGGTATTGGCTTTCCAAATATTGCAGGTGGCTACGAAATACGCAATTCGTTCTTCAAAGGCTGCATTGCACCAAAAGACATCAGCCATTTTTATGCAGAAGAGCCGAAGAAGGTATGTTTTCTTTTCGAGGGTTTCATGGACTTTCTGTCATTTATGACGCTCCGAAGAAAAGAGAATGACGGACTTAAACGACAAGATTATCTGGTACTCAACTCTGTGTCAAATGTCCACAAGGCATTAGAATCATTATCACACTATGAGAATGTTCAATGCTTTTTGGATAATGACGAAGCAGGAAGAAATGCTTATAAACAATTATCGGAAGAATTGGGTAGTTCTGTCTTAGATTCATCTTCTTTGTATAGTGATTTCAAGGATCTAAACGACTATTTATGTGTTGAATTCAAACATTCAGGGAAAGCAGAAAATAAGAAAATCAAAGGGATTAAGCTATGATTGTAGGATTTGCTTTGCATAATCTGTTTTTCGGGGAGCAAGTTTATGTTTTGGGCATACCCAAACCACTTGCTCCACCTCCTGACAGTCGTTGCAGAGGATTATTCCGCTGGTCTCCATCAAACTAATAAAAGAAATAAGTATGATAAAAACAGAATATAAAAAAGGTGGTCGTCCAACCAAGGGCGTAGCCGAAAAGAAAAAATACCGTATCACGGTGAAACTGAATACGCAGGATTACTATACACTCAAAGGCAAAGCTAAAAGCACGGGAGTAACCATGAGTGAGTTTGTAAGGAAAGTTCTTGATAAAGGAAATGTCATTGAACGACTGACCGTAGAGCAAGCAGATTTCATCCGCAAGCTGTGTGGAATGGCAAATAATCTCAATCAGTTGGCACATCGTGCCAATGCGGAAGGATTTCATACCATTGCTCCTTTCCATAAAATCATCATTAGCAAGATTGATGAAATCCTAAATCTGATACGAAGATGATTGCAAAGATAATGAAAGGTTCGGGCTTCAAGGGTGTAATCAATTACATCCTTGACCCGAAGAAAGGAACGGAACTTATAGACAGTTCCGGAGTGAGAATAGACAGTATCAACCATATTGTTCAAAGTTTCATCGACCAAACAGAACTTAATCCACGAGTGGGTAAGGTTGTGGGACATATCTCCCTCAGTTTCTCTGTACAGGATTCTTCCAAGCTCAGTAATGAATGGATGGCGCAGATTGCTTGTGAATACATGGAGAAGATGGAAATAAAAGATACACAGTACATCATCGGTCGCCACTTCGACAAGGAACATCCGCACATTCATATCGCTTTCAACCGAATAGATAATAATGGCAAGACTATCTCTGACCGTAACGACAGATTCAGAAGTGAAAAGATTTGCAAGGAACTGACTGCCAAATATGGTTTATACTTTGCCGATGGCAAGGAGAAAGTCAAAGAGTATCGCTTGAAAGAACCTGATAAGACCAAGTATGAAATCTATCAGGCATTGAAAGCTGAGATTACTCAGTGCAGGAATTGGAAAGACCTTCTTGCTCACTTGAAAAAGCAAGATATTGATGTCCGCTTTAAGTATAAAGGCAACTCACAAGAAGTGCAAGGTATCATCTTTGAAAAGAACGGTTATCACTTCAATGGTTCAAAAGTGGATAGGAGTTTCAGTTATTCCAAGATAGACTTTGCCCTGCAACAGAATAACATGGAACACGAACAGCAGACACAAGGAATGATAAACCTCATATCCAATGTTGCAAGTGTTACGAGCGAAATTACCAACAACCTCATAGAAGGAGGATTGGATTTGTTTCAAACTCATGGTACTGTCCCTGCGGAGGTTTATAACACACTCGATAAAAAGAAGAAAAAGAAAAAACGTAAAATACATTTATAACTATGGCTGATAATAATACATTTGTCCTCTTTGAGGAAATCAAAAACAAACTGGAGACAATTTACAGAGAGCTAAAGGAGTTGAAAGAAAAGGAGAACGGTTCTGTTTCTCTCCCTGCTCAATCTACACCAGCACAAACTGACGAGCAGAAGGAACAGGAATTGCTCAATCAGTATGAACAGCGAACTAAAGAAGTGATTAACAAGTATATTGGAGTACAAGTACGCATCAAGGACGAGGAGGCTAAATCCATGGATAAATTGGTGGCAAGTGTCTTGACCATGTTGCACGAATGGCAGGAACAGAAAGAATATCCAAAACCGCAGGAACTGCTTCACAGGCATAGCTTTGACATCAAATCGTCAAGAGTCTTTACTACTGTGGTGGCAGTGTCTGTCCTTTGTCTTGTTTCTTTGGTTAGTAACTACTTCTTGTGGCAAAGCAAACAGCAATACAAGGATGATGCCTTGAAGTTCCGTATCATCAGAGTATGGAGAGGATGTAGTCCAAAGGAAATCCTATGGCTCAATGATGTGTTCGATATTCATCGCAATGAAAAGATTATCAAACGAATCAAGGGAAAAGCTGATGATTACGATATGGAATTGAAGCAAAAGGCAGATAGTCTGATGCAAATGAAATTGAAATAACCCTATATGAAGCAAGCCCAACCAAAATTCTCGTTTGGTCGGGCTTGTGCGCTGCATATTAATCTATGATTTCCCAAAAGCCATTTTTATCAGAGCCTACTCTACGAAGATATTTGCCACGCATTTTTTCAATATTTCGCATGATAGTACTTGCATTCAGTCCTGTTATTGTTGCCATTTCATCCTTAGTTATATAAGGATTTTCAACCATTAACTGTAAGATGGATATACGATTAGTTGTAAGTCTTTCTCCATTTACAGTTGCCTTTTCAATTAACCTCTTAATAAGGTTCTTGCTGTTTACAGTTGCATTTTTGGCATTTACAGTTGCATTTACAGTCCTCCTTTCTGCATTTGCAGTTGCATCTCTTTGATTATTTACCTGAGAAATAACCTTCGGTACTGTAATCTTCAGAATAAAATCATCAAGATGGAAAGACAAATGTGGTGTACCATTAGCTTCCAACTCTCTGCACACTCGATCCACACCCTCACCAAATTCCTTCACGAAGTCATATGCTTTAAGAAATTGGGCTATTTTAGGATTTCGTGAGAAATGCGTATGTCGAATGTTAGAGGGCTTAACCGTTCCTGGCAATCTGCCCGGTGACTCAAATACCAAGCGATTATCAAACATCTTAATTTGGATTTCCGTACCCTTGATATTGTAGGCACGATGACAACAAGCATTGACAACCATTTCTTGAATCACAAACTTTGGGTAATCCCTATTGGTTACAAACTGCCCATGCTGTCCAAGAAAAGTGTGTTCTTCTACTTGGGTTTCAAGATAAGCTATCGTGGCTTTCACCTGATCAAGTATCGTTCCTTCAAAAGTTACGTCCTTAATCACGTTCATTTCTGCGCCCACTCTCTCTTCTGTACCTTTATAACGGATAAAGCGAGTACGCCCACGAGGAAAGAACTTTTGAGGATATTTACCAAACAACAGGATACAAGCTACACTAACTTGCTCCTCTCCCTTGGCATTGGTAGTTATGAAGCCATTATTCTCATGTAGATATTGATTGGCAGACTTGGTATAACCAATCAATTCTGTATATCTTTCTACAGCAGCCATATCAATGTCATCAACCGTAGCACCATACACAGCCGTATCTTCATAGTAGCGTTCTCCCTTATCGTACATCAACTGTATGCGCTCTTCAAAAGACAGCCTCCTGCTTTTGTCGCCAACACGCATAAAGGCTTCATCTGCCTGATTAGTATGTAGTTCAGAACTCGCAGGAATATGCATCAATAAAATATGATTTTCGTTTCCATCTTTATCCGTGCATGGTAACAAGTCGCTGGTAATAGACACAGAAGGATTACAGAAGTCTAAGGGCACACGAAGCAACTCGTTCAACTTTTCCGTATGCTGGTCAACTCCTTCTATCTTCCTTGTCTTGTCAGACACACCGATAGCGATATCACCACCGTCAGCATTAGCAAACGCCACAATGGTAATAGCTAATGCTTTCGGATCAATTTGAATGCTTTTGCAATCAAAAGTCTGGTCTTCTTTATGAGTCCGTATTTCTTGTATCGTCATATATTTTTATTTTTGCTATTATGATGGACAACGAATATCATACAACTATTAAAGCATAATCCTTATTTGAGGAAATGGGCAATCTTGCTTAAATCAACATTAATCAATGTTTTGACTATTTCATTGTAAGTCATCCCAAACTGAAGACCAAACTTTTCAATGAAAATTTCAATATCATAGACTGTTTTTCTACCGCTGTTTTTCACATTAAGTAGAGTAACTGCGGCATCAATTTTGGGTATTTCACCAAAGGTGGAGATACCTAAAACACTCAGTACATTGATAGCTCTTGCTGAAAGATTCAGATTCTGGATAGGAGTATTGAGTAATTTTGCAACATGGGAGTTAATATCTATAAATTGATTTGTAGTCTCTCTTAAACTTTCATCCTTTACTACGCTTCTTAATCGTTGTATTTCCTCTATATATAGTTGAGTCTGTACATGTAGTTGCGCATTGTCCTTACGTAGTTGGTCATTCTCCTGAACTTCATTTATAAGAAGAAACTTAACCTCTTCCAGTATTTTCTTATATAGTTGTCGTATCCTTTCTTGTGTAAGATTATTCTTCTTGGCAACTTCACTTCTAGGAACCCCGTTAACAAGATCTTTTAATATGGAATAGTTTCTTTGCTCTATTCTTTTTTCGAAGATTCCTATAATCTCAAGGAAAAAAGGAGACAAATGCTTATTTCCAGAAAAATTGTCACTTTCATTTTTTCCATCTAAATAATCCTTAACATCTTCATCTTCAGACAAAGGTAAATCATTAAGAGCACAAAATAAAATGGATTTGGATACAGGTTGCTGAACTATACTATCAAAACGAGACAAAAACTTGTATTCTCTGACACTTGTGTTATCGTAGAGGATTGTTGTACCCAATGGCAACATGATTTCTGGTTCTTTGACACTTTCTATCAATCTGAAATCTGATACATTGTCTATTATATTGCATTCCTTATCTATTTGAATCAATACAATGCCATTGGCTATATGACAAAAACAATAGTCACCAACAGACAAGTTAAGTTCTTTGGAGTAAATTCTAAAATTATCGGTTTCAGGTAGGTATACCAGCTTCGGCATCCTGTTTATAAATGACTTTTCTATAGGAGTTTCAAAAACGATGTCAATATCTACTTCTCTCGTTAATCTACAAAGAACTGTTAGGTCCCAGTAGTCACGTGTACCCTCCAGAATAGCCAGCGTGTCGTTTAGGAAGTCAGTAAGCCATTCTCCATTACAATCTGTCAGCAGGAGCGAAACAAGAGCTTTATCACCTTTTGCCTTACTTCTCCCATATGGGGCACAAAGAATGGTGTCTGTATTTGGAAAGTGATAACTCCTAAAAGATTTTGTGTCAACATAACGGAAGTCTCGAAAGATAGAATTATCTTCCACCTCGCTATCGATATAAACTGTTTTTATAATATCTCCTTCATGGAGCATACAAATATCACCTTCCTTAAAAGGAAAGGTATATGTTCGCAGATTATCGCTTACCTTATTTATATAATAGACAACCATCGATTAAAAAAGCTTGTTGTCGGTGAAACCTTTTTGTACAACTTCAACGTGTGGCATTCGACTCTTAAACTCAGGATCGATGTTATAACATTGTTCCTTTACGATACCACGACGATGTATCGCTGGGTCAAGACAATATATCTTAAATTCTTCCTCATTTACATCTTCGGTACGCTGCCAGTGCGGGAATAGCAGTTTCATATAAGCTGTAGCAATACGCTTCACAGCATTACTATCTCGTACATCGGCTTTTTCTTCAAATCGGACGAGTTGATCGAACAATAATCCATAGGTATTTTGTGTACGCATTGTATGAAGAATTTCAGAAAAGTATTCCACATTGATAGTCCATCCTTTGAAAATCATACTTTTGTCCACTCGTGGAAGAATCCACCCTTCAATAAAGCAATGAAAGCGGTCGAGCAAAGCCGACTCACGGAAGTTCTCTGGCAGGTTGGTGAAATAAAAAGATGACACAGGCATGTGTTGAGCAGATAAAGGAATGTTACCCATAAGCATCAAGCCACACTCTGAAGAAAATTCATTATTATCAATGGTTGTCTTTCCACTTTCCAAGTATGATTTTAGAGCAGCCTGAATCTCTGCAGGCTCTTGGAAAACAATTGTCTGTATCTCATCAAATACTGTAAAGTCATGGTTTTTAATAATACCATTCTGCTGTTTTGTTTTATCAAAAAATAACTTAGCACGTGTTACCTTACCACCACTTACCAACCAGCCATACTTAGAAAGATTACCAAATACATAGCTTTTTCCTGTTCCTTTCGGAGCCAATTCTATTACGTTTAAACGTGGCTCTATAAAAATGAGTAATCGGGTAAGGAATTCTATTTTTTGGGTTAGTGATGTAAATCCATCAGGGTCATACTCCATAGCAGACAACAATACGTCAATCCATTCTAAGGTAGTGAAATAGTGGCGCGCCTCTGCTAGATAGGAGATGTCCACAGAACTATAAGGCTTGAATGGCTTATAATCTACCATTTGGATATGGTTTTTCTTGCCATCGGCGTCAGGCAGTAGACAAAGTTTGATAATCCCCCATTTCTCACCTTCAACAAATTCTCCAGAGTTACGAGAATAGACATATTCTGGGATTAACCCCTCACGTTGCTTAATGCCATAATCAGGAATGGCAAATTGACGCTCATTCTTTACAATGTCAATGTATACCACAAAGCGAGCCAAAAGCGTAACTTCTTCTCCACTTTGCAATCTGTCTTTAACACTACCTTGTTTTGCTGGAATAACTTTATCTAAAAATTGAGTGAGTGCCATCTTATCGACCTCTCCAGTTTGAATGTTCAGATAGCGCTTCAGCAGGAAGTCCTTAACAAACGCAGGAAGGTTTCGTCCTGCAAAAAGACTACCTGTTGATGCAGGGTCTTTGTAAATAGACATTGCCGAGAAATGCAGTCTTATCTTATTGCATATTTCTTCTTTCATAAATATTCATTTATCAAAAGTCAAACGGGTCTTCTTCTTGAATGCCTGTTTTTACCTTAATCTTCATTGGGCGAACAATTCCTCCAAGTTGAAGCATGAAATCTAAGATATTGGCATTTAAGATTATATCATCTGTTTCATATGTATCACCACTCAGATGATGAACATTATATTTTACTCCATTATAAAGTACGTAAGGAACTTCAGCTGACGGCATATTCTTAATTTCAAATTGTATGCGTGGATTTGATCCACTTATTTCACAAGTGAGTAGATTGAATGACCAGTTAGTTGCCACAGGAGTACTTGAAATGATAAAAATGGGTACTAATACCTCTTCAGGCGTACAGCCACCATGGGCACCTTGTCCAGATGGAACTTTGGCACAAAGCGATTCATGCTTTAACGCACATAAAGTTTTATTATCCTCTAAACGGAAATAGCTACTATCCATAGTAGAATCCGCCTTCTCACGAATGGCAATACGTCCGTGATGATCGCTTTCAACACTAGGCATATTTTTACCCTTAAGCAATTGCGATAAATAGGTCAGACCATGATCAGAAATAATCGCAATCTTCTTACCTATATATTTCTGCAAAATTTCTTCAAAGCTTCTTCGTATAACATCTATCTCTTTGATAATTGTAAATGGACTTATATTATCAGGGCGATGAGCCAAGGTGTCAAGATCTCCGGATTTCTCCAATTGAACTCCCTGAGGAAGAAGGCGCTGTAAATCTTTCTTATTTATTTCAGTCCTAGTAGGAAGAAGGGAACGGGCTATTCTTATTTCGTTGAGGAAAATCTGCTGGTCTTTTCTCTCTGCAATAATGCTTTTAATTAGAGGAATCCAGTCGATTCCCAATCCATCAATCCAATAAAAAACTTCAATGTCTCCACGGTTTTGTAGTAAGGTATAAGTAGAACAGAAAGAATTGTACCACACATCAAATGAAGACTCTGAGCCATTAAGTTTATTTATAAGTTGTTCGATTTCTGTTGTGTATCGATTAGTAATCTTAGCTTTTTTATATTGCTCAATGTATGGATTCACCCAGTCTGGTACTCCAGTTGCAACCCCAATACCTTCATTCATATAGGTATAAAGATCTGGGAAGAATGTTGCAATGTCCTTAGGCACAATAAAGCCTTGTGCCAACCAACTTACTGCTAATTCTTTTTCTTTTTGTGTGATTCCCGTAAAATATCTTAAAGTGCCAGAATACCCCATCTTTGCAGGTAAAGTTTGTAAAGATTTTACCATCATATTTTCTGCAGCATCCGACAATTGAATATTCTTTTGGGCAGCATAGGTAAGGCAGTATTTTCGTACTTCCATTTCTGCATCAATTTCCGTTATATCCCCTGCTATTTTCTCTATCAGCTCATTTGTACCATAAGAAGCGGTGGCATTAAGGCATCTGCATAAATAACCTTCACCATTTGCTTTACTAATATAGAAACGTGTTAAAAGCCAACGGTTGAATACATAAGGATTGTCAAACCATAGACGAATAAACTCCTTATATGTTTCTATGTTATTTATACTAAAGTATTGTTTAACATATTTATCAAAATTGAAGCCATTACTAACATCAATACTCTCTGCTAATTTATTCCAATTATCCCCATCACTTTCTAATGGCTCAATAGCACCAAATTCAAGATTTAAACCTACAGTCAAAAATTGATATGCATTACTGCAAGCCTGATAAGAGAAGGCATTGTCTGGTTGTGCAAACCGAGCATTAGCAAATATAGCCTTTGATTTGCAAATTATTTGTGGAGATATTTGTTTCTTACTATCTTTCCATATATTCAACCATTCCCGTATATTGTTTACAATGGTATAATTAGCATTCAGACCACTTACACCGAAGTCTGTGTCTTTTGTAAGAATGAGCTTATATGTTAGGTCTTTAGTCTCTGATATCAATCTCCAAATATTGATTTGGCTGTCATTCTTGAAGATATCCATTTTACCTTCAAGACCGACAAGCGGAATATAAACACGTTGGTGTTTTTCCTGGGCTTTTGGTGTCGCCTCAATTGCTTTAATAGTTTTTATCAAAGCATCAAAAGACTTTTTATCTTCATTGTCATAAAATCGTGCTAACTCAGAGAAAGGGGCAATCACACAGTCATTAGGACTTTTTCTCTTTATATGTTCAGCTATACGAGAGGCAAGTTCCACATGTGTAATGAGTAAGTCTGGATAATTGGAATCTATCCAATGATCAACACTTTCAACATGTATGCCTTGTTCTGTTTGTAGGAAATCCACAAAGTCATAACAGTCTCGGAAATTATCAAACAGTACAAATCGTATTGGATATCTATCAAGCGTAAAAGCATCAATACCTTTCGCCTGTTTATCCTCCTCAATATATGTCTTGAGGGCATCCATTTCTCTGAACGGTTTCTTATACATATTTCAACAATATATCTATAACGAAACTATCTTCTTCGGTAATCATATTTTCAATAGCTTGACGCAGATCTTCACTATTGTTTATACGATTGATAGCTTTATTACGCTTCTTTTTTAACTCTTCAGAATCAACCGCAGGTGTATCTACAGAAGAGTCATCTATAATAGTAGAAGGATTAGAAGTTGATGCGGGCTGAACTATAGGTGTAACTTTAGATATACGCCAATCTTTCAATTTGTCTTTCACTTCTTCCTCTGTCCATAGTCCAACTTCACTTTCCAAATGCTCGTGGAGATATTTTAGTGCTTCTTCCACTTCCTCGTCCATTACATTTACATTGTCAATACTCTGCATATATGTGACAAAGCCTTTATGGAAGTTGTTTGCAGATGGTATGAGTAAATTACCAAAGTCTGTTTTTAAAGTATCGTATCCGTTGATTGTATTTTCCAGCAAACTTGGATTTTTCATGCTTTCGGGATCACTCACTACACGCATAAGATTGTCTATGAATTCCCTTATTTCAGGAGTACAATCTTCGATATTTTTTAATGACCAAAGTGGATAGCCTTTTTCCTTACAATACACATGAAGTACTGCCCAACGAGCATCTTTCAGACTACTGATATCAGAATAGCCCTTCAATTTATTCAAATTGAACATTCTAATAAGGCTTTTGCAAACTCGACCAGCTTCCTTACTCTCGAATATGAAATTCAGTTTGTTGTTTGTCTTACCATTTTCCCATGCTTTGAATAATTCGACAACATCTTCTACAAGATGCTGAGCAGTACGCTGTTTTCCGTTAGTATCAAAGATTATATTGACATACTTGCGCATGGCGAAGGCTACCATTGCCATTGGTGCATAACTTTGGAAGAGTCCAAAAGGTGCTTCTGTCAAACCTATGAGCTTATCACCAAGGTTAAAGCTTTGATTCTTGCTAGTATGGCGACCACTGAGCCATTCATCCACATAGTCACAGACTTTCTTCAGTGGATGATTGGGCGAGATGGTATCCTTCCATTGTAAGTTATCGTCTACACTGTCTTGCAATAAGAACTCCACATGACGAGCGGGGCCTCCACACTTATCTATAATATCTTGCTTCGTATTATAACTTAACACGGCATCAACCGTGGCTTTCACAGATGCTTTTTTCCAATAAGTTGCACTAAATTTTGTTCGTATGGTTTCTAATGATTCAGGACCACTTGTGAAAATACTCGGCGCGATACTACCATTGATAGTGCTAGTCATTTTACTACCAACAATGGTCATGCTGTCACCATTGAGATAGAACGTCACATTGTTGCCACGCATTTTATTAACCCATTGCTGTATCATTTCAGCGGCCTGCTTAGTGTAGGTCTGATACTGTTGCGGTAAGCCATGACTTTGTGCGCATTGTGCATTTGCCTGGTATTCAATAAAACGTTCATATTCTTTATCACCCATAATTGCCTCAATAACGACAAAAGAAATGGTAGTGAAGCGCTCATCCTTGCAATTTTTCTCTGCTATCTCTTTCAAAAGCAAAAGTTCTTGATTGTTGCGAGCTACCATAATAGCGAGAAAAACTTCATAGGGCTGCGTCTGTTTCTTTGCATTTGCGATTTGATTCATTAGGGTATACTCATTACCCTGTATGCCAAAAAAATGAAATGCATATGGGCGTGCCACTTGTGATAAATTTCTTGTAAAAATATTGGAGGCTGTACTACCGAACTTAATTACTTGATCAGTAAACAAGAAACTCGAAGTTTTTAATTCTTGTTTTATCTTTTGTATTTCATCTCCTGGCAGGGCTGTGAATAGAATGGAAAAATTGCCGTTTGGCTGGCGCTGAATAATGCTTTTATCATTAAAAAAATCAAGAATGGTGGGCAGATCGTCTTGTTCCTTAGTTCCAGAGAAAAGATTATAGATATTCTCTTCACTAGGTGTAACAGTATCGTTGTTGGCTATATTGTTAAGAGCATTAAGTAATAGGATACCTTTGAAAACCTTCAAATAACAATCACCTTGACTTTCTACAGCTAAGTGGTGACTATTATATCTTTCAGTAACGGCACCAAATTTAGTACTATCACTTTCAAAGAATTCTTGTACATAGTCCCATAGATAATCAGCTGTAATAGTTTGCTCTGCCTTATAGGCTTCATCATCATCAAGGAACTCGTGCACGGCATCACTAGCCAGAAATTCAAATACACTTCTACTGCTGGATCCTGCTTCACGAGCATAATAAGTTGCAAGATTTGCTGTTGCTGGATGTAGTGGGAATAAATTTTTTATATTTTCTATCGTCTGTTCTGTATCTGTACTGGTGGTGCTGAACATCTCCAATAATTCTGGATGGATGTTAAAGAAACGATCCTGACGCATCATGTACAAAGTATAATTTACAATCTCAAACTTTTTCGACATAATTTTGAATGCCGAAACTGGTTCCATATTGTAGATTATATAGTGATAGCGTCCTTTGGTTTTTTCGCGTTCTTCTTCTTTAAGCGTATTTAGTGCAGAAGGATGAGATATAAACAAGAAGTAAGAGTCATTCTCTGCATTCATCATAGCTTCTGCAAGTTCCTGAAGTTGTACTAACAAACGGGTTCCTATACTTGAAGTCATTACTTCAGTAAATTCATCCCAAATAATCAATAAACCATTGTAATCAGTTTTCTCTCGAAGGGCATTTTGCACCTCAAATATCCATTGCTTAAGATTATTGCTCTGTAAACGAATATCATAACCTCCTATACGCAAAGCTTGGCGTACACTTTCAAGTACATCTGTATCAGCGGCTCTCAGGCGTTGCTTCAGTTTATTAGTATCAGGGGCTACACTTGCAAGCTGAGCACTCTGTTCAATAAGATTTTCCCAAAATTGTGGTTGATTCTCAACATGTTGAACATACATATCAAAGTCTGTCTGTACTGTGATATCAATCTTTGCTGCTGAAAGTGCACGTTTTATTTCACGTTGCATTTGGAGTGATAGGTCCTCCTCATGAGCAATGTTCTGATAGCCATACATATTTACGGGAAAAAGACGCTTCTTCTCTCGTAGTTGTAGTAGGCTGTTGCGCAAAATATCATACTTTTCTTTCTTATATTCATCCTCCACATATTCACGAATATCTTCTATGGGGTCACACAACAGATGTTGAATGACAGCACCGGCATGGCTCTTTCCTGTACCGTATGTTCCAGCAATCCAGATTGACTTATGGTTATCTGCATCGTTGTTGCGTACGGCACTGATTACTTTTTGCAAAACTTCGTTAAACTGATCGTTAGCAATAAAAAATTTCCATTCTCCATTGCTCTCCTCCTTAATATTATAGGCGGGACGCATTTGTCTAAGCGTCACTATTTTACTATATGGCATACGTATATTATTTTAATTATTTGATTGGTTCTATAAAGTAACTAATGATGGCTTCCTTTATCTCGTTTCTTGCGCCTTCGTCTTGTAAAAGCTGCCACAAATCATCATCTAAACTTGCATACTCTACATTCTCACGAAGGAATTTCGCTGAGGGGGTCTTACCAGCACCTTCCGGCTTATTATTTGCTTTCCATTTAATTTGATAATAAGATTCACTATTAAGATGAAAAAAAGGTTTATAGAATGGGGTTATGGGATTATATCGTTTAAATGAAATGGTTTTGTTTTGATACGTTTCTTTTAAAATATCGGAATTAAAAGATATCTTGTTGTCTACTATTACTCCTTCTTCTATTAAATCGAATAATGCCAATAGAAAAAATGGTTTTGCGTTAGACACTTTCCCTCTATTATTCCCTCGATGGGTACAAAGTACCTCATTCTTATAATATGATAATTTTAGATTCATTACTTGGCAAGTAGTCTGAGACATTCAAAAGCATTCAAGTTCTCACGTAAGGTTATGTTTTCTAGTCCCATATTTAATTCTGCTATTAATACCCTTTCAGAATCACTATTTAAAGATCTAAGTTGAGTTTTCATTTCTTCCTTAGAAATTCCAAACTCCTTATACACTCCAATGTTATTATCATTACTATATAGATCAGAAATATTTAATGAACGAATATTTTTAACCTCTGAGTACTTGTAAAGTGAGTACGCAATTGCTGCACGTTCAACAAATATAAAAGGTTTCTTTTGATATTCATTCTTGTTAATAAAGCTGTAAGGTCCAAACTCGCCCAAAGGACTTTCTTTCATTGTTCGTGCGAATGCATAAACTACATTATGTATAGTTTTCTTCCCATTATCGGCATAATCATTTGCAACCAGTTCCTCTAACCCCTGTTGTGAGACAAACGTATTCCACTCAATTGTAGAGTTATACCATGTTACAATAGGGGCTTCATATGAGAGGTTTATCCAAATGATTTGCCAAACTAAATTATTATTATCTGCATAGGAGTCTGCAAGAAACCTTCCTAAAGGTGTAATCTCTTTTGTTTTGGTGTCAGCGATTATTCCTGCTTGATAAAGCCACTTTGCAAAACTAGGCATTTGTTCTTTGACATTTAAACCTGCAAGGTTATTAACAAAGAATGCTTTTGGATCTGAGAAATAAACAGAAAGCCATCCTTCATTTAATCCGAAATTATTATAACTTATCAGTTTCATTTTATGTTCTTTTGTTGTTCCTGTAACAGCCAATGACGCAGCAGTTATACATCCGAAGTCATGGAATGTAAGACACTTTTTACAATGGATGCATTTACTTCCATCTATGTGTGCACTAGTAGCTTTAATACTTAGTGCGCCTGTAGGGCATTCTACTTCACATGCAGTACAATGTATACAAAATGTCGCTTTATAGAATACACGTTTTATCAATCCTTGTAAAATGGGATCTACACTAGTATTTTCAAATATTATAGTTTGTTCACTACCTATACGAGTAATGGAAAATTGATAGACCCTATTTTGGTATCTAAGTTCACCTTTTATCTTATTGTCCCCGTCCGCATATATAGAATACTTACCAATTGCGTTCATCCATGTTAATAAGTCCTCTTGAGAATTATGAACTTTTATTTTAAGATGTGGTTTACTACTTTCGATAAATAAGTTAGAAGGGAAAGATATTTCACGTCCACCAGCTCGATGTTTCCAGTTCCCATCTTTAATATAAACATCATGATCCTTTATACCTGCTTTCTTTGTATTTTCTTCTATTCTGGAGAGAAATGGCTCTAATTTTTCTTTGTATTTTTTATTTGATACCATATCATTCCATCCTGAAGAAAATGGACATATAAGACAGCCGACTCTAGTCATTCCATTCCGATATGCTTTATTAATAGGAAGTTTTTGGCGCCATAAATACAAGAATATTTCTACTGAAGACCAATTTAAAATAGGACTTGCATTGATAACAGTATCATGTTTTACTCCTTTCCCTATTCTGTTATAATTAGAGCGTCTAACACTTTCTTCAGACCTAACGCCATCAAAAGTCAACACTTTAGCTTGCTTATTTGTCCCCTCTATTTTAAGGGAACGATACAATGGTGCTGTTTTCATAATTGAGCAACACCAGCGATGCTTATCGCTTGGTGTTCCAATCTTATCCCAATAGTTCAGCACACTTTCATGGTTACGAGTTAGCGAGAACTTTAAGTCTGGGAAGAGTTTATGGTAATGGTCTTGCACCTGCTGATACAAATCTAACGATGGTGGCAATTCATATCCTGTATCTGAATAAATAACTTCGAATTCTGTGCTTGGTATTGCACGTGTGCAAAGGTCTAACACAACTTGAGAATCTTTACCTCCAGAGAAAGAAGCAAGAAACTTATCAATCTTCGTAGTATGGAATACTTTTTTACCTTGTTTCTCTGCAGTATCAAGTGGCATAATCTCGAAACTATCACAATCTTCACGCACAATGGCCATCTTTTTTTTAATTTTGGCTTCCATACGTTTTGCGAGAGTTTCATAGTCAAGCTGATTAGCAGCAACTTTGGCTACACTTTTCCGTGCACCTGCATACTGAATGAATGTTTCGCGAATAAACTCTATAGCCTCACTCTCCAGCAAAAACATAAATTCAGCGTTGCGCTTCAACATCTTTTTTACATCAATGGGATTCAACTCAACATTATCCTTTCCAGGCTGGAAGATAATTGTAGCTGCATCGTAAACATTTGCACCTTTAGCCTCAAACATTAATTCACCTTGATACCAATATTGCTTGTTTATAGCCCACAACAGAGGTTCTTCTGTATGAGGATATTTCCATCCTAATTCGTTGAGCTTAAGCAAATCAAGTTCTTCCCAGAATACAGGGCGTGGAGATATGCCAAGTGTTCCATCCACAATACGTGAATGGAGTAATACACCTCCAGTTTCTTTATCCCAAGTTATTTTATACATTATTTTCTTTCATTCTTTCAGTTCGACATTTAGTAGTTTTGCTATTTTGAGATAAGACCCTATAATCGTTATTGTTAAACATTTGCATACCATATAGAGACTATAGTTGGTACACGCCACAATTGTTCTACTAACTAATTATTAATTCTTTTCTTTCTCCTTGCAAGGACTACTTTTATGCGATTGATACTTTACTCCATAATGGATAGTTTATAATAAAGATACAAAAATACACAATTTTCTTGAAGAAAAAGCACAATACGGCATTGTTTAGCCAATAATATCAGTAAATCAGTATTTTTCTTATTATATGTGCCCGATGATAATTATAAAAGACTATGACTAACCATATAAGTCAAGTGCCTATATTTTCAATTCTGGCAAACTATTGATTGCCTCCGACTTCAACTTATCCACCGCTCGAGTATATTTCTCGGTATGCTTCAATCCGCTATGTCCCAATAGGCTGGCGACAGTTTTGATGTTAGCCCCATTATTGAGGATGTTCACTGCAAAACTGTGGCGAGCACAATGCCAACTAATGTGTTTATTGATACCTGCACGTTTTACCCATCGTTTAACAGATTTGCTGCAACTCTCATATGAAGGTAGGTTGAAGATAGAAGAATTTAAATCTTCAGGAGCTTCGCCAATTAAAGAGAGTAAGCCGTCATTGAGAGGAATAATAACACCACTATGTGCAGAATGTCCTTTAGTCTTATTCTGTTCAAACTTCAGTAGGCGATTGGTATAATCTACGTTCTTATAGGTAAGGTCTTTTACATCACAGAAGCGCAGACCACAATACAAACAAAGGATAAAGGCACGTCTGACATTAGGATTCTCATTCTCATAATGACATTGAATCAGTGCTTGTATTTCGTCCATCGACAACACATCTTTGCGTAACACTTGGTCATCTACCTTGCACACAACACCCTTGCAGGGATCTTTCTGCATCACTTCGTGGTCAATGGCGTAGCGAACAACTTTTTTAAAACGCTGATAAATACTCTGTGCACCTTCGCCCACGCTTCTTGATTGTAGATATTCAACAAAGTGTTCCATCATATCCTTGGTTATTAGTTCGGGCTTAATACTGAACTCATAAACTGGATATTGCTCTTTCAGAAAATCCTTAAAACGATTCAAAGCTATCTTAATCATTCGCAAGTCTTTCTTCGTATAACCGTCTATGTACGCCTGATAATAGTCTAAGAAGTTGACATTTCTGTCTTTCTTCAGGCGATAACCAAGCATACTCTCCTTAAACTGCTGTTCACGTTCCGCACGAATTTTGGCAGCCAATTCAAGTGTTTCTTTATTTTGCTGCCGTTCCATAGGAGTACGAGGTTTAGCAATCAAGTACAACTGCAAATTCTCTTTTCGCCTGTTATGCTTGATGTGCACTTTGGGCTTGCCTGCCATCTTGCCAGTTTCATAAAAAACTGAATTGCCGTCTTCATCCAACACAGGCGTTTCTTCTCTACCGAGATAATACTCCAGATACAGACTTATCCGACCATCAGAAAGCACATTTTGCTCCAATTTCGGGTTTTCCTTTGCTTTATTTTCTAATTTTGCCATAATTGATAGTTATGTACCTAAATGTGTATCAAACCGAGTAAAATCATTAACTCGTTTATTTTCAGATGTTTTCTTATTTTACAAAGATACTAAAAAGTTTGAAATATCAAAGTGTACTAAAAGTGTACTATCTAACAAAAAACAGGCAAAAACAGGCAAAATCACCAAATATAAGAAAATTGTAAATAGCTGATTATCAATATAATATATTCTTTTGGTTTCTCTTGTTTTCGCGACATTGTACCGGGTCTGGGTACTACAAATCCCTTGTGAATCGATGATTTGCAAGGGTTTTTTTATTTTATAAGGGATGCTTAAAGTTTTGTTTGATGTTAATGAATAGACGTTGGAATTGTTGAGTAGGGGTTACTGGGATTGTGGATACGCTTCTTTTTTGTGCGCTACAATCGGTTGCTGGGCCTTCATTTTACGCAAACGGGAGGTGAGGTGACGGAAAAGGTGGGCCACAAGTTTGGGGTGAGAGGGAGCAAGGTCGTGATTTTCGGAGAGGTCGGTTGAGAGGTCATAAAGCTCTTTATTCCCTGTAAGATACGAATAGATTAGTTTCCACTTTCCCTCACGAATAGCACAGTTGAGGCTGATGCCCAGTCCTTCACCATCCCATATATTAGGATAGTTCCACACCAGTTGACGTTTCTCAAAGCCCTGTTGCCTACCACGAAGTATCGGTGTAATATCTTTCCCATCAATAGTCTGTGGAACATGATAGTGCTTGATTCCCGCCATAGATAGCAGGGTAGGGTAAAGGTCCTCGATGATTATCGGAGTATTTGAACGTGAGTTGGGCTTTACTACGTGGTTCCATTTCACAATGAAAGGCACTCTTATCCCTCCTTCATATAGTGACCCTTTACCGCTCTTGAGTGGTGCATTCTGTGTGTAAAGCTCCCCGTCTCTCCAATAGGACGATGAGGCAAGTCCTCCGTTATCACTCATAAAGATGATAATCGTCTCTCGCTTGAGTCCAGCCTGCGCCACCCAGTCCATGAGGTCGCCCAAACTTTTATCCATTCCAGCAATCAACGAGGCGTAGGCAGCCTCCTTCTCCGATAGTCCACGTGCACGATAGGTGGGATAGAAACGCATATCTCGGTCGATGGGAACGTGTACGGCATAATGAGACATATATAGATAGAACGGCTGGTCATACTTTTTCGCCTTCTCCAAAGCCGCTATCGCCTCCCGTGTAAGGGCTTCAGTCGCAAAGATGCCAGTCCCCCAATAACGTTCCAAGCCAGGTATTGCGAAGGGAGATATGGGCTTTCCATCCTTAGTAAAGCCATAGTTACGCTCACTAAGATAGGTTGCTAAGCCACCAGCAGCAGTGCCAGTTATGTTTGTATCGAAGCCAAAGTGGCAGGGATTCTCACCTGGAGTATCAATCGCACCCCAGTGTGCTTTCCCACAATGTATGGTGTGATAGCCCGCATTCTTTAGTAGTTGTACAAAGGAAATCGCCTTTGCTGTATGCCCCACATTACCACTCTGTGCAATACCATTGTAATTCCAATCAGGTAGTGTGACCCCATCTCGCTTCCCATCTGTCATCTGATCGCGATGTAAGGTCCAATTCGTTACCCGATGCCGTGCCATATTCATGCCAGTCATCAAGCTACATCTTGAGGGCGAACTGATAGGTGTTGCGTACGCATCTGTGAACATCATCCCCTCTGCAGCAAGTCTTTCCATATTCGGGGTGTCGTATTTTCGATTATTAGCAGTAATCGAATCGGCAAAAGGAAGGGACGTATCCTGCGATCCCATATCGTCAACCATAAAGAAGATAATATTAGGCTGCGACTTAACTTGTTGTGCTTTAGCTGGAAGGAGAGCCCCTATTGACATCAACGAAGCCGTTACGAACAGGGGAGAAGGGCGTCTCGTGAAATGGAAGAGATAGATATTCTTCATTGTTGATAATTATTGCTTGGGTTCTTAGTCATGCCACAAAGTTAAAAAGAAAGTAGGTAACAACAACATAATTTTACGATGTTATTAAAAAAAATATAAGACTTTTACGTCCTATTCAGAATAATTTTCTATCTTTGCACGTGGTCTTTATTTCACATTTTCAAGTTATTACCAATAGGCAGTATAACGATTTCTATCTATTTTATCTTCAGATGGTAAGCTATTTAAAAACAATCCGTTCGCTGGTTACAGTACTTCTTTTCACGTACTGTACGACTTATGCTCAGGCACAACAATGGGATGACAAGATTCTTATCTCACAATGTGACGAACAATACACATTGACTTTTGATGGTGATAAACCTATTGTAAAGAACATAGAGAAAATCACTTATCAGTCTAATTCAGTGACGAAAGTAATGCCAGAAACCACTGTCTTCTATGGAGAATTTATCTCTTTGGATAATATCTCGGGGCATGGTCAGAAGCAATATACGAATGTCACTCCTGAAAATGTGTTCTACGACGATACGAAGGCATGCACCCTTCAAGGTGAGATAAGTAAGAAAGGCAAAACAAGCAGTGCTTCCTTTGAGCGTACGTTTAAGGATATTAAGTATTTCACACGTGTTTATTTGCTCGAGGACTATTTCATTCAGCACAAGACACTGACCATCACTATTCCTAAGAAATTGGCTGGTTATAGGCTTAAAGAGATGAACTTTGAGGGCTATAACATACAGGTAACACATGAGTCAACGCCTACGGATGAGGTTTACCGCTATACCATGACGAACTGCAATCGCATGAAAGAGGATCCGCACATGCCTCCTTCTTCAAGTGTCTATCCTTATCTTTTAATTATCGGTCCCTTTGCTGATGTAAACGACTTGTACACCTGGTCGATGAAAATGGCTGACGTGGATTGCAATATACCTAATCTTCAGTCGCTCTTAGCCGAGATTAATAAGACAAGTAAGACTCCCGAAGACCGCATAAGCAACACTTATCGATGGGTGCAAGACAACATTAGATACATAGCCTACGAAGCCGGAATAGCTGGTCATCGCCCAGATACACCTGCCGAAGTGCTCCGTAAGCGTTATGGTGATTGTAAGGGAATGGCGTTATTGCTTACTACCTTACTTAAAGCACAGGGTTTCGATGCTCGTTGGACAGATATAGGAACGGAGGAGATACCCTTTAAGATGAGTGATGTTCCTACTCTCGCTGGGGCTGACCACGTGATTTGTACGCTCTTATATAAAGGTAAGACTTACTTTGTTGATGCTACTTGCAAGCACATCCCATACACTTATACACCGCAAGGAATACAAGGTTCACAGGCAATGATTGCCAATGGCGAACGCCCAAGACTTGAGATTGTGCCCGTCAGAAAGCCTGATGAGTCTATTGATAGCCTCTCTTACAATTACCAACTACAAGGAGATGCACTTGTGGGAACGGCTACCTATATGACACGAGGTGATATGAAGGAATGGTTTATGACGGTTTCTGACAAGGCTGGAAGCAAACATAACGATGATTTACTTGCCAATAATCTTAATTCTGACACGCATAATATGACGGTGTCTGACGTGAAATGGGTGGATGATGACCCTCGCCACGAATGGGGAAAGTTTACTGGTAACGTTGTTAATAAGCCTGCTGTGCAACAAGCTGATGGTGAGTTATATATCGAGATGAGTCCACATAATAATCTCTTCGATGCTCGCATTGATACCACACAACGCACACATGATTTCTATTTACCAGTTCGATGCAATGTAGTTAGGCAAGCTGTGCTAACCATTCCTGCTGGTTATCGTGTAGATTACTTACCTTCTTCAGCTACCTTTAATACTCCAGAGGGTACGTTCACCTGCCAATTTGTGCAGAATGGGAACGTTATTACTTTTCGTCAAAAGATGCAAATAAACAAAAGGCAAATCCCATTAAAGAACATACCACAGTGGAATGATGCGCTAAGGAAGTGGACGGATGCTTGTAACGAGCAAGTTGTCTTGAAGCGAAGATAGCCTTTTCTTCGTTCGTTTTAACTGCTATTAATTATTATCAATACATATAATTATGAAAAAGCTAATCACATTGCTACTCCTCACCATCATAGCTCTTCCTATGATGGCATTCGATGATGAGGACTATCAAAAGTTTGCACGTGAAGTGAAAGCGGAGGTCTGGAAGAAGGATCTCCCACAATTCAACAATCGTACAGTACCGGCAAAGTATAATAAAGAGTCGGCTGTTGTCTTGGCTAGATATGAGGAGGTTGGAGTCGACTATAGCAACCGCTTCAGTGCGCTTAGCCTTGGTAAGGTGAAGCAATGTACGGGTACTCACCTCGTCCGTAACCTTGTGAAGATTAATGATAAGGCTGCTTTGGACAAGTTCTCCACGTTTGAGTTCCGCACATACGACTATTCTCTCAATAATGGACTATGGCGTAACGACCGCCGAACAGTACTCGGTGTGCGTGTTATCAAGCCCAATGGAACGATTAAGGAAGTAGAAGAGAAGGATTATCAAGACGATAACGAAGGAAAGAAAGGAGAAGAGAAACATGCAAAACTTGCCGTTCCTAATCTGCAAGTAGGCGACATGATAGACTACTTCTACTATGACTATGACAAGTTAAGAGAGGAGAATATTGACCCAATAGTGTTCTTCTTTGGTGGTCAATATCCTATCCTTGATTATCAGGTTCATTGCTCTATTGATAAGGACTTATGCACTCAGTACCGCACAATGAATGGTGCTCCTGATTTTAAGCAAGGCGCTGACAAGGATGCTGTTGTTCTTGATGTTCGTGAGAAGAATATCGATAAGACTATGCCCGATTACGCTTACAATCCATTGGCGCAGACACCTTATACAATGTTATTCATCAATGCGGACGTAGTTTTAGAGTACATTCCAAAGAGTATGAAGACCAAAGGTTTGCAGGCAAACCCCGATGCGAAGGTTATTCAAGAGGACGCTTGGACACTTTGGGATGTGACTACTAGCAAGTGGACATTCTATAAGATGTTCAACAAAGTGATTGATGAAGCGAAGAAAATCAGCGATCCAACAGAGAGAGCAAACTATGTCTACAACTTCGCTATGTTGAACACCTTGGTGCATAATAATCCTTATTTCTCCTACAGGAACTTTGGTTCTGTATTCGCATTCCTACTTGATAAGCTCAAAGTACCATACTCACGTTTGTTGGTAACTAACCGCATGACCGAACCTATTGGGCAGTTGGCGAATATCTGGAACGTAACAGATGGATTCATGTTGAGTAATGGTCAGTGTTATTTCCCTCTAAGTACTCGATACGTCACTACGGCTAATACCATCCCTTCTATCTATCAGAATCGAGACGCTGTGGCTACTGATGCGAAGAAGAAATTCCAAAATGGACCTTTTAGAAACGTGACTATCCCTGGCAGCCAGGCGAAGGATAACACAGAGAAGGTGGATATTGATGCTACTATCGATGGTATCTTGCTGAACATCAAACGCCAAGATGCAACCACAGGATGCGACAAGGAAGGTAACATCATGGACTATACTTCAGCTGAGCAGATGGCTCAGTCATGGGGAGCCGACTATGGCGTAACAAAGTTCGCACAGCTTTATGACAAGGGATTAAACGTTGCTGACCAGCGAGCAGCAGAACGTGCAGAGCAAGATAAGAAATCTATTGCAGATAACTTCAGCGATGAGATTAAGGGATATCACGACCGTGCAGCAGTGAAAGTGAATGACACTAAGGTGCTCTCATGCGGTGAGAAGGATAAACCCTTTACTTATCTTGTAGATTATCAGATGGATGGTCTGGTCAAGAAAGCCGGTCGAAACCTTGTAGTCTCTGTCGGTCAGCTTGTCGGTCAACAGGTTCATATAGAGGGAGCAGAGCGTCAGCGCAATGTAGATATTATCTATCCTTACCCAAGAACCTACTCTGTTACAGTACGTCTGACCATTCCTGATGGTTATACAGTATCTCCCGAAAGCTTGCAGAAACTCAATTCTAATGTAGATAATAGTGCAATATCCTTTAGTTCAAAGGCTTCTGTCGAGGATGGTAAACTATTAATGACTTTCGAGAAGGTGTATAAGCAGTACCGAGTGCCTGTTTCTCAGTGGTCAGATGTGTTATCTGCTCTTGATAAAGCATACGATTTCAATAGTTTACAAGTTATTTTGAAGAAGTAATCAAAACTCTCTCACGCTTCTCATAGAACCCTTCCCATTCTCTCTGAAAGGGAAGGAGATTCTAACGAATGTTAGCTTGAAAGAGGAGAATGAAACCTTAATATGGCGGACAGATACCCAAAACTGTCCGCCTTTTTGTTGCCCTATTGACCTCATAATACTCCTTATATCTAACACTGTACCTAATTATATCCAATATAATATTGTTTGTTTATGATAATAGCTCATTTTTAGTTCGAGTTTTCTATGTAGTGTAAACAGAGTGTAAGGACTGTAGCTTTCTAAGTTGCCATTTGTTTTGAAGATGTCATAACAGAGTTAGTTTATATATAGAAGTTGGAGAATGAGAACGGAAGATACAGCTTGTAAAGTGATTGTTCGGATAAGACATAAGTTCTGAATCATGTTTATATATTTAAGCTTAACCTTCTTCTTAGAATTATTTTCATGAAAAGAAATATTTTTTCTCACGTAAATAAATATTTTTTTTCATGAAAATAATTCGAGAAGGGGATAGGGGGATGAGGTGGAACAGGGACGGGAGGCTAATGAACGACGGCTTTTATACTAATAAAAAACGCTTGTTACCGTTTTTGAGTAGTGCATTATTCTACTATTTAAAGCGCTTGTTTCTTTTCAGAGTTAGCGGCTTGTTCTACTATTAAAAGCACTTGTTTCTTTTCAGAGTTAGCGGCTTGTTCTACTATTAAAGGCTCTTGATTCCTTTTAGAAATAGCGGCTTGTTCTACTATTAAAAGCCCTTGATACCTTTTAGAAATAGCGGCTTGTTTAACTTAAAAAAGCTTGCTTATGTCTTGCTGTAGCGTTTTTTTTACGTTAATGGTATGTTTTAGCTATTGAAATTCGTATCTTTGTTGCTGATTATATATGTAATCTTATGAAACTAAGTATCTTTGATAATACTCTTCCTTTGTGGTTAAGAAGGGTCTCATGGGTATTCCTTACGCCTGTTCCGATTGCTCCATTTGTCTTTATTTGGACTATAATGAACTATGACGGACCTACTAATGAATTGGAGAGAATTGGTATGCTCCTTCTCTTCAATAGCTATTCTCTATGGCTTATTGGGGTAGTTCAGTTGGGAGCTGTTCTGTATCGACGCTATCATAAGGTGCTCATCTCGATTATTCCGCACGCCATTCTTGTGTTGATTATAGGCTTATTGATAACCTGGTTAGCGCTTCGTCCTGCAGGTCCTTCTACGTTGGATGGGTATAGATATACGATATATCGTGATACACCAGCTGCCGAGCTTGCCACAGCAGTGGAGGATAATGACACAATGGAGATCGAGCGTATCTTATCCAGTCAGCCAAAGCTGGTGAACTTCCAAGACACGCTTTATGGGCAGAGTATGCTGAGGTTTGCTTGCTTGGATGGGAATGTAGCTACAGTGAAGAGCTTATTAAAGCATGGTGCCAAACCAAATCTTAGTAACTGGTATGATGGTAAGACGCCATTGATAAGCCTTTGTGAAATTCCAAATCCATCTGACGAGCAACTCAAGATAGCGGAGATATTACTGAAACATGGGGCTACGGTGAGACCAATAAAATCTTACTTGAAAGATTTTAAACGCCTACCAGATTCCGAAGACGATACTATCAGTTTGGCTCCATTGGATATGGCAGCAGGAAGAGGGTCGCTTCCAATGGTGAAGTTATTGTTGAAACATGGTGCAGACGTAAACTATCAAGAGTACTACACGGCTAATGATAGCACTTACAAAAGCTATTCAGCTGTTACGATAGCAATGATCGGTAGGCGTTATGAGGTTGTTACTTATCTTTTGGAGCATGGTGCTAATCCTTTCCTGACGTTCTATGAAGACAATGAGACCTTGTTGTCTATGATTGAGAAGAGTCTTAAAGACCCAAGGATTAGCCCCTACGATAGGGAGCAGACGGAGAAAATCAAGCATGTGATTATGACCTACAAAGGGCGTTCATATTGATTGAGCGTTTTAGTTGAGGCTTGTTAGGGATGAGAAGATGTTGAAGAGGTGTATTAAAAGTATTAATCTGTAAAAGAAAAAGCCACCTTTGGTGTGTTGATAGATTAAAAGTTTGATGATGGATAAGATAAGACTTACACTCGTATTAATGCTGGTGACGTTAACTATCGTTACCTGTATTCACCCGATTTATCCGAATGAACAGGTGCTACAACATATTGGTACAGTCTTGTTATTGGTACCTTTGACCATCGATGTGTTTAGGAAGCGGTTGCCAATGTCGGCCTTTATCGGTATTAGTTGTTTCACGGTTCTTCATGTCATAGGTGCCCGTTACATTTATTCCTACGTCCCCTATAAGGAGTGGGCGGTCTCATTAGGTTTGGTAGAAAGAGGTTTCTTTCATGATCCACGCAATCACTACGACCGGTTAGTACACTTCTCATTTGGTGTGTTGTTCTTTCCTTATTTCGTTTATGTTTGTAGAAAGTGGGTAAAACAATCATCTGTTGTTGCTATTTTCATGGCGTGGTTGATGGTCCAGACGGGTAGTATGATTTACGAACTATTTGAGTGGCTATTGACGATCGTCATGTCTTCGGATGTAGCCGACAATTATAACGGACAGCAAGGAGACATGTGGGATGCACAGAAGGACATGGCTATGGCGTTAGTGGGGTCTACGGGGATGCTGATGATATATATGTTGCGTTGTGTAATAGTGCGTAGGAAGTAGGGTAGAAAGTGGCCTAACGGCAGGTTGATGAAGGTCCTAATATGGATAAGAAAGTCAGGACAAGGGAGGAGTATTGGCATTTATAGATGTCATTTTGACGTAATTTATGTATAAATCCTTGGGAAATCAGCCTTTTTTTCTTACCTTTACACCAAATTTGAATAACGTAGATTATGAGTTACAACTTATTAAAAGGTAAAAGAGGTATTATTTTTGGAGCCCTCAATGAGAAGTCTATTGCATGGAAAGTAGCTGAGAGAGCCGTTGAGGAAGGTGCAGTAATCACTTTGTCAAATACTCCTGTCGCAGTGAGAATGGGTACAGTAAATGCCCTGTCAGAGAAGTTGAACTGCGAGGTTATCCCTGCTGACGCAACCAATGTAGAGGACTTAGAGAACGTGTTCAAGCGCTCTATGGAAGTGTTGGGTGGTAAGATCGACTTCGTTCTACACTCAATTGGTATGTCACCAAACGTGCGCAAGCATCGTACATACGATGATTTGGACTACAATCTGCTTGATACAACACTCGATATCTCTGCTGTATCATTCCATAAGATGATACAGAGTGCTAAGAAGTTGGATGCTATCAACGAGTATGGTTCAATCCTTGCTCTCTCTTATGTGGCAGCTCAGCGTACCTTCTACGGCTACAATGACATGGCAGATGCTAAGGCTTTATTGGAGAGCATAGGCCGTAGTTTCGGCTACATCTATGGCCGCGAGAAGCATGTACGTATCAATACGATCTCTCAATCACCTACAATGACAACCGCAGGGTCTGGTGTTAAGGGTATGGATAAGCTCTTTGACTTCGCCGATCGTATGTCTCCATTGGGTAACGCAAGTGCTGATGAGTGTGCAGACTATTGTATCGTAATGTTCTCAGACCTCACTCGTAAGGTTACAATGCAGAACCTTTATCATGATGGAGGCTTCTCTAATGTAGGTATGAGTCTACGTGCTATGGCCACATACGAGAAGGGTCTTGATGAATATAAGGACGAGAACGGTAATATAATATACGGTTAACAATCTCTAACCAAGTCCTACAAAGAAGGAAAAGAACTTACGAACTTTAGTTCGGATAAGGAACATCTTTAATCTTCTTCGACGGAAGGAAGCTACTAACGGAAGCCTGTCAGGGTGAGAGGTGATCTGCTTCACATTTCTAAAAGGGGAAGGGCTTGGGAATAATTTAAGGTATAAGAAAAGCTTCAGTAGGCCGAGACTTACTGAAGCTTTTTGTTTTCTTTTATTGACATATAGCCTTGATGGGAGTTTGTTTGTTAGTTCAAAGAATAAGAGAATAGGGTTCTTTCTCTGTTGGGTAGGCTGAGTTAGGTGTCTCAATAGGTGTAGCTTCTCCTTTAAGAAGGGTGAAAAAGGCTTATAAGCAAGGGTTATCTGGCTTTTAGATGGAGTGAGACTAACTTTTAATTAATGGTTTCTCCTCTTTTAAGAAGGCAGAAATGGGGCGTTTCAAGCTATTTGCGTTTAGATCTTGGGTACGCTTAGTAAATGGCGGGATGAGCCTCTAAACCATGTCTTTCTCTCTTTAAGAAGATTGGGACAAGGGCTTATTTCCTTCCAAAGTCAGCAGGTATCTCCCCCCATTTCTTTGTCTCCCACTTTATAATAGGTGTCGTTATCTTATGCGTTCGGAGCCAGTGTTCAGCGCGAGCGATGACTTGGTGGAGTTGTTCTGTACCTGCGTTACGTACGAGAGTGGTCTTACAACGCTTTTTGTTCACCCATAAGATGGCATTATAAGAGTCGCTGTAAATAACTTTGTCCTTGATTCCCTGTTTCTCCATCAACGCCAAAGCATGAACAATAGCAAGGAATTCACCAATATTATTCGTCCCCATTACTGGACCAAAATGGAATACTTGTTCTCCTGTCTGTAGGTCAACACATTGATACTCCATTGGTCCTGGATTGCCAGAACAAGCGGCGTCAACAGCCCAAGAGGGACATCGCACCTCAGGTGGCAACGGCAATACGGTATCGTTGCGGTAGGTAGGAGGGTTTACAAGTTGGCTCATTGAATTTGCTGTTTACTGCTGTTGTTGTTTGTTGTTCTTTGATTCCAAAGCCATTATAGTTTGTTTTCTCTTATGTATTACTCCCTACTAATGGTTCTTACTCTTTGTTATAAGTAAATCAAAAGAGGGGGAACAGACTAATAAACTATTGTATAGTAAGCTTTCTACAAGGAATATTAGCCTATAACCCCATTAGATTTTCGCCCTTTGAAAGGGTTGGGAAAGGTGGGACTACATCCTCTCCGGCACTTCAATACCAAGTAGTGCCATACCGTTCTTGATAACTTTAGCTACGTTCTTAGCAATCATCAAGCGGGTAATCTTCTCTGCTTCGGTGTCTGCATTGAGTATGCTGTAGTCATGATAGAACTGGTTAAACTCCTTGGTGAGCTCATAGCAGTAGTTTGCTATACCACTTGGACTATAGTCAACACCTGCTTGTGCGACAGCAACACTAAAGTCGTTGAGCTTTTGAATGAGTGCTTTCTCCTTCTCATTGAGCGGTGCATCATCGCTAAGGGATGCTGGCAAGGTAATATTCTGTGCTTCGGCCTTACGAAGAATACTGCGAATACGTGCGTAAGTGTACTGAATGAAGGGGCCAGTATTACCATTGAAGTCGATAGACTCCTCTGGGTTAAATAGCATGTTCTTGCGTGCGTCGACCTTTAGAATGAAGTATTTCAATGCGCCCAGACCCACGATACGTGCAATCTCGTTCTTCTCCTCCTCTGTAATACCTTCCAGTTTATTCACCTTATCTTCGCTGAGAGTCTTCGCATTCGCAATCATTGAGGCTACAAGATCATCCGCATCGACAACCGTACCCTCACGACTTTTCATCTTGCCGTTCGGTAGTTCGACCATACCATACGAGAAATGAACAAGGTCTTTACCCCATTTAAAGCCCAAGCGGTCCAAGAGTATGGATAGAACTTGGAAATGATAGTTCTGCTCATTACCCACGACATAAATCATTTTATCGATGGGAAAGTCGTTGAATCGCATCTCTGCCGTACCAATGTCCTGTGTCATGTAAACTGATGTACCGTCTTTACGCAGCAAGAGCTTCTGGTCCAAGCCTTCATCTGTTAGGTCAGCCCATACTGAGTTATCGTCTTTACGGATGAAGAGCCCCTTTGTAAGACCTTCTTCCACCTTCTTTTTACCAACGAGGTAGGTGTTTGATTCGTAGTAAATCTTGTCGAAACCGACTCCTAACGCCTTATAAGTCTCATCGAAACCAGCGTAAACCCAGTTGTTCATCATCTCCCACAAACCACGTATCTCAGGGTCGTTATTCTCCCATTTCACGAGCATGTCATGTGCTTCCTTAATCAGTGGAGCCTCTTGTTCAGCCTTTTCTTTCGCCTTATCGGCCGTCATACCTGCTTCTTCATACTGCTTTTGCAGTTGCTGACACTCCTCTTTAAAGTGCTTATCGAATAGTACGTAGAAGTCACCAATCAAATGGTCGCCTTTCTTACCAGCCTTTTCTGGTGTGATGCCATTGCCCCACTTCTGCCAAGCCAACATAGACTTACAGATGTGGATACCACGGTCATTAACGATATTCGTCTTTATTACCTTATTGCCGTTAGCCTCCATAATCTGTGCCAACGACCAACCGAGCAAGTTGTTACGTACATGTCCGAGGTGAAGAGGCTTGTTTGTATTAGGTGAAGAGTATTCAATCATCACCAAAGGACTCTCCTCTGTCACCGGCTTCTCGCCGAACTTTTCGTCAGCGTTAATGTCGTTCAACAGACCCGTCCATGCTGCTTGTGCAATAACAAGGTTAAGGAAACCCTTAACAACGTTGAAGTCAGCCACAGCCTTGCAGTTCTTCTTCAAGTATTCACCTATATCTTGTGCCGTGTCCTCAGGCTTCTTGTGTGAAGTCTTCAGTAGTGGGAATGTTACGAGTGTGAGGTTCCCCTCAAAGTCGCTGCGTGTTTTCTGCAACTGAATCATCTTCTCTGGGACTTCTGTCCCATATAACTCCTTGACAGCTGCAAGTGCAGCGATGGTAATTTGCGCTTCTATCTTCATCTTTTATTACTTTTTATCTGTTTGCAAAGTTACGGAAAATCAGTTGAATAACGGCAGGAGGAAGCTTGTTAATTCTCATTTCGTAAAATAGATGCCGTAATTAGGCTTACTTTTAAGCCAAAACACGTATGTTGTAGATTGTTATAACGAGTCCTACCCACCTTCTCCATTAGGTTTATATGCGGTTGTGTAACTCCTTTCTGATACTAACTTACAACAGTGTTGATAATCTACAAGATGCCTTTTAATCCTCAGCACTATTAGAGACTATGCCCCACATCCTTTGTGCATATCCACAACAAGAAATGTTACCATATATCCTTTTTTCTCACCTTATCTATCTCCACGTATAGTATCCACCCTTCTCTTTGATATAGTCAATGAGCTCTTCAAAGAGTTGGTTCTGTCTTAATGTTGGTTCATTACCTGTTAGAATTAGCTGTTTGCGGGCTCTCGTGATAGCAACATTCAGTTTACGGTCAATAGGCAAACCATCTTCATAGAAGGTGTTGGCCGTCAGGAAGTCAAGTTGATAGCGACTTTGAATAGTGAACGAATACAGGATAATATCACGCTGGCTACCCTGATAGCGTTCAACAGTGTCTATACTGATTTCTTCAAGTTCGTGAATACCAAGTTTCTCTATCTCCTTTCTAATCATTGCAATCTGATTTCTATAAGGCACAATGACCCCAACAGATTTCTGTGCATCGAAGTCCTTGCCGAGTTGTCGGTATAGTCGTTTAAGTAGATCAGTGATGATACGAGCCTCCTCCATGTTTACCTTCTCTGAGATATTCAGTTGTCTACAAGGTTTTGAAGGGATGAATATCATACGATGCGCCTTTAACAGCTCGTCAGTTTCGTCTTCGCTTGCTTCGTTGTAGGCTAATGTTTCTTCCAACTGGTGGGCTAATGGAACACACTCCAACCGTTCCTTAGCATAGAACTTACGATTGGCAAAATCGGCAATGTCGGGGTGCATGCGTCCTTGCTTGTGTAGTGTACCAATAAAATCAGTTCTTCCAGCTGCCCGTTCGGTAAGGATAAGTCGCTCAAACAAGGAATTAGCACAGGATAAGAGATGGATGTCTTTGAGAATCTGATGGCTCTCATCCATCTCTAAAGAGTCTTGTTGCTGCACCACCGCAGGCAGTTGTTTATGGTCGCCTATTAATATAAACCGATCTACTGCACGCTCTTCTCCATGTCGGGCAGACAGTAGTCCAATCACATTAGGCTCTAATATCTGACTTGCTTCATCGATGATAGCGAGGTCAAAATGCTTGATATTAAAGAGCGAAGCATTACTGTTCATTGTAGAGGTAGTGGCTACTACGATGCGAGCAGCAACCAAGGTAGACTTGATACTGTTGAGGGTTGCATTCTCATCTAACACCTCCTTCAATAGATGGTCGCTGTATTTCGGGTCACAACTGAACTCATTACCAATGCGGATGTAGTCAAGTTCGTTCTCAGTCAGCATATTACAAATCTCATCGACAGCACGATTTGTATAAGCAAGGAGGAGGATGGATGGTTGGGTGGTGGGTGTTGAGTGTTGGGTGTTGATGGTTTCTGATGGGTTGTTAGACATAGAAACATTCGTTATACAAGCTGCTGCTGATTGCGAATAGATGTTGCCAGCCAGCTCTTCACGCACAAGGAACTGCAGAGCCTGTGAAGTCTTACCCGTACCAGGAGGACCGATAAGAAGAAAATAGTCCTGTGCTTGCTTTGCTTTCAAGACGATTTCGTCATAATCGGGGTGGTAGCTACGAGACAAGGTAAGCGACTTGTCGCTGCGTGGCACACGTTGTCCTAAAAGCAGCTGACGCCGTTCTTCACTTGAGGTGATGAAGGTGTGTAGACTTCTGATAGCCGATGTACCACCGATGTCACTCCCCGCATGTTCAATGGCGAAGTAGTCTCCGCTGATAAGGTTAGGGTTTTGCTGTCCGTCATTGAGGTGTACAACAAGTTTGTCACCGTGTATCTCCTGTAGAGAACCTTTGAAGAGAATACTCTTCCTGACGTCAGGAGCCTCCTTCTTCTTGTATGCATAGAGGTAAATCATGTCTCCTCTGCGAAAGTTAGGGAGGAAGTCTTCACCCTGTTGAGGCACGGAGAGCGTAATAGTATCGTATCCGTTGAACGAGTTACTACGCTCTTTCTCGATGATAGTCAGACCTGTATAGATGTTACCCGTCTCTTTCTTCTCCGCAAGCGGCATGTTCCAAAGGTCGGCATTGCTACTCCCAACGCCCTCTTGCACACCCACTTTTGAAACCAACTGTTCCTTGATAACGAAGGTCATCATACGTGTGAAATAGGCTCGTTCGAGGTCGCTGAGCTGATGGAGTGGTGCCAGTAATGCTATGAGTGGTGGTAGTAGATAACGTTTATAGAAATCATCATCATGCTTCTCAGTGTTCAGTGTTTGCGGAGTAAGCAGTGGTAATATCTTTTCAAAACCATTTTCTGCCATCCAGAACTCCGTTGCCACAGCTTGATTACGGAAGCGAATAGCCTCACGTATCAGCTTTTGCAGTGGTTCAACCTCAAGTAATCCGTCAGGTAGAGGATACTTAGAATACAACAACTCGATGTGTGTGTTCTTCGGACTGAGTTGGAAATTATATTGCAGAATACCATAGTAAAGCAACAACTGCACGTAGTGTTTCTCTACATGGAGCGACCCATGCTCATTGCGAGTCTTTCTTTCAATAAAGTAATTCTTGCCCGACTTCTGTTCAACAAGCAGTTTTAAGTCGGTCGTCATAAGGTCTACACGACCCTGTATGCCTAACCGCTCGCATACAAACGACGGTTCGAGGATAGCTTTCTGGCGGTCGAAACTACGGAAGATTTCGTCTACAATTTCCTTGATGTTCTCCACCTGTCGTTCAGCATCTTGTTTGAACGATGCTGCATCAAAGCCAGGACAGGTGGCATAGTCCAATGCCTTCTCTCTAAAGTTAGACCGAAAGGTGTCTTTAATGTCGTATTCTGCAGGATGATTGATGATATCGTCGAGGGCAGAACCAGCAAAGTTACCCAATAGAAAATACTTGTTACTGAGACGAGGACTAAGTCGGTTGACGGTGAAGAGCAACGGATGATGTCCGTAAGACTCAAAACAGTTGGCAATGGTAGAGATGTCTATGAGATAGTCTGGCTCAACAACGACAAGACGTGGTACTACCTTCTTGCGTGTGACAGTACAGTCAAGGAGGTTTAGTTGCATCCCTTCGCGTAGCATAGGGCGTAAGTAGCTAAAATCAATATACTCTGGTGTGTCCATATAGTCTACTGTCAGAAGCTCTTCGCTACTGTCTTGATTGGTTACAGCTACTTGAATCGTCTTGTCATCCCACTCTCTTACGATACAGCGGATGTATCGATAATTCATTATCTGTATGTTCTCTGTTGTGCGTCCACGTGCTGGAATCATCTTAACAAGGAACGAAGGGATAGCTTCCTGTACGACTGCAGAGACGAAGATAGCCAAGGCACGACAGTCGTAGGCCACGTCGTCGGGTAGAATGGGGGCCGTAGAGTTACTATGCCTACGCATTTTCTGTATTGCTACAATGTCTTGTGGAGCTATGTGATGTTGTCTACATAGCGACTCCACCTGCGACGACAGGTTACCGAAACCATGTCGGGTATTTTTCAATCCTTCGTGACAAGCAATGACAAGTGTCTCGTGCATGATGAGAGCCTGCGTTTCAGAAGGTGCCGAAAGGATGTCGGCAATACGTACAAAGAGTTCGTGTGCCATGATGAGAGTGTCTCCTTAGTACGCTGAACGTGTATGACGTGTATTCTTACAGAGCGTGGAGATTGATTTGCTGGGTTATGTTTTGAGTGGGTGTTATTGCTTTGTTGTCAGTTTACTATGCGCTTTATCTATTGCAGAGAGTCCTCTGTCGTGAATTATTTTCATGAAAAGAAGAATTTTTTTTCATGAAGAAAAATATTTTTTTTCATGACAAGAAATATTTTTCTTCATGAAAATAATTCGACGAGGTTGGTCGCTTTGCTCGCTTACTGTCCTCCTAAGCGTTCAAAGAAAGTGATAACTTCCTCCCAAGTCTTGAACTCTTCGCTACCAAAAAGCAATGTTGTTCCGAGGAAATCATCGTGCTTTTTACTACTGATAAGGTAGTCGCCATAGAGAAGCTGCGGCTGGTTGGTGAAGATGGCATGGTTCCAAGCAGGTGCACTGAAGGTGTCCTCTATCCATGCTTGCTGTTCGGTGATTGCAGATGGGTTGTTTGTCGGTGCTGGACAGGCAAAGAAAACGTTGTAGTTATCGAGCAGGAACTCGTAAGCTTTGTTCAGACTCGACTTCGGTTTGCCGTATCCATCAGCGAGCGTGTTCTGGTCTATGAGTACAGTTCGCCGTTCGCGTCCCTCCTGTCGGTCGTCAATCCATCGGATGACGGGCATTAGGTAGTGATAAATAGCCTTCTCTATGAGTCGGTGTTCACCATGAAAACGAATCGCTTGAGGGTAGTGCTCGTTGAAAAGGTCGAAGGTATGGACAACGGGATCAGCGTCGCCAAAGAGTCCGAAGACAAGTTGCTGCTCCTCTTCCGTCACTTGAGAGAAGCACTTCTCGGTTATCTCTTTGTATTCCTTAACCAATGCTTTGGTGACGATAACCTCCTGTATGCCGTCTTGTCGTGGATTTTGAAACACTTGTTTACCCATCATATTGGTCTCGCTGATGGTTGTTCCCATCTGAAAAGCAGGATTTACGCATATTCGATCGACCCCATAAAGCATCTCCGTGTACATTCCTCCCATTGAAGTTCCTATGATTAAGTCGGGCTTCTCGGTGTCGACAAGATTGTGTAAGAGTTCCATCGCCTCCTCAGGATGTATGGGGAGGTCGGGCGCAATGACTGTAGCTTCGGGCATGTAATCCCTTAGTATTTGTACTGTGTGACTTGAACCGGCTGACATGAAGCCGTGAACGTAGATAATCTTCTTTCCTACCATGAGGTCAGGAAAGGTCTTTTTATATTGATTTTCCATTGTTTCTTTTTAGGAGTGAAAGGACTTGAAGGAGTGAAAGGGAGTTAAGACAGCTGTCTTGTAGAGTGTTTTTTCCCTTTTCCTCTAAGTCCTCTTTGCCTTGTGAAAAGGCTGAAGAGAGGGTTAAACTATGGGAAGACTGATACCGTTTATCTTCTGATAGATATCGAGAGCATAGATGTCTGTCATCCCACTGATGAAGTCGAGCACTGCCATGATACGTGTTTCAAGACAAGGACTTTGAATGTCATACTGGCTTGAGAAGCGTCGGATGAGTTGCTGACTGTGGAAATGGTCGGGCTCAACAGCCGCTCCGATGAGTGCTTCCATTAGTGTTTCCATAATCTTATAACCTGATAGTTCAACGTCGAGGACCGCCTTGCTGCGGTAAATCCTGTCTACTGAGACCTCTGTACAGTGCTTGTAAGCCTGTCGAGGAAGCTCGGATATATGCTTGATGAGCGACCCCTCGAATGTTCCATTGAGTATTTCGTCCTCGTGTTCGACGAAGACATTGACACACTCGGCCTCTAATAATCCCACAGCACAGGCACGGAAATAAACGACTTGTTCGTTTTGGTCGGTCACACCCTCGTCTATTATGCGCTGACGAATACTCATTCTGGTATCTTCATCGAAGAAGCCAAGTAGTAAGTCGGCTGTCTCCTCAAACGAAAGGAGCTTGAGTTTATGAGAGTCTTCGATATCCATAATCTCATAGCAGATGTCGTCTGCAGCCTCCATAAGGTAGGTCAATGGATGGCGAACATAACAGAAACCTTTCTCCGAGCTATCCTTCTGTATGATACCTAATTCATCAGCAATCTTCTTGTAAGTGTCTTCCTCTGTAGCAAAGAAGCCGAACTTACCGTGTTTGCCAGCGTAGGTAGAACTGAAAGGATACTTGACAATACTCGCAAGGGTAGTGTAGGTCATCACAAATCCACCTTCTCTTCGACCCAAAAAACGGTGGGTCAGCAGGCGAAAGGCATTGGCGTTGCCCTCAAAATGGGTGATATCCTCCCAGAAATGTGGACTGACACGGTCCTTTAAGCTGGCTCCTGGGCCTTCAGTGAAGAATGCTTGCATCGCCTTCTCACCGCTATGACCGAAGGGAGGGTTACCCATGTCGTGCGCATAACAAGCTGTCTGTACGATGGTTCCAATCTCTTCAAAGAGCGTTCCACGTAACGTTGGGTGCTTTTCGATGAGTTTTCTTGCTACGTCATCACCCAAGGACTTACCTAAGGAGGCCACTTCCAAGGAGTGAGTGAGGCGATTGTGCACAAAGACACTGCCTGGTAGAGGGAACACTTGGGTCTTGTTCTGCAGTCGTCGGAAGGGTGCAGAATATATCAGTCGGTCGCTGTCACGCTTGAATTCAGAACGGTCGTCGTGTCGAAGGGCATGTCGCTTTTCCTGTCCGAGACGCTTGTTGGATATTAATTGTTGCCAGTTCATTGCGGTTGTTGTTGGTTGATGGGTGTTGAATGTTGGGTGTTGATGAAATGAGCTGATGATTAGTTGGATGTTGAATATTGGTTGATGGGTGTTGAATGTTGGGTGTTGATGAAATGAGCTGATGCTGAGTTGGGGTATTGAAAGTTGGTTGATGGGTGTTGAATGTTGGGTGTTGATGAAATGAGATGATGATTAGTTCGGTGATTGAAAGCTACACGCAAAAGTAATTAAAATTGGCTAAAAACAAGTTTTTTACTACATAAAATGTATGAATATGGCTTTAATTGATTAATTTTGTACCTTATTATATAGCAATGATACAGATAAAAGTAATCAATAAAGGGCATCAGCAGCTTCCTGCTTATGCTACTTCACAGAGTGCGGGGATGGACCTCCGCGCTAATATCGACGCACCTATCGTATTGAAACCCATGGAGAGAAGACTCGTTCCGACTGGTCTTCATATCGCTCTCCCAGTAGGATTTGAGGCACAGGTGCGCCCTCGTAGTGGTCTTGCCTTGAAGCATGGGCTAACCGTTCTGAACTCTCCTGGTACGATAGATGCCGACTATCGTGGTGAAATCATGGTTCTTCTCATTAACTTCTCAGATGAGCCTTTCACCATCAACGACGGTGAACGCATTGCACAAATGGTCATTGCACGGCATGAACAGGCTGAGTTTGTTGAGGTGGATATGCTTGATGAGACCGAACGGGGTGAAGGAGGATATGGCCACACGGGCGTGAAGTAAAGATAAAGAAAGGAACTATAAATGTTCAATAAAGTTATATTGAAAGGCATAAAGATACGTCGCACCCTCATTGCGCTGGCTCTGCTGGGTGGCTCTTTGGCTGTACATGCTGACCGAGAGGATAGCCTTCAAAGCTATAACTACTTCTTCCTTGAGGCGATGAGACAGCAGGATATGGGCAACCTAACGGCTGCTTTCGACCTACTACGTCATGCACGCGACCTCAATCCAGCTGCTCCAGAGGTTTATTATCAGTTGGCTGCTTTCTATGTAGACATGAAGAAGGATGCTCTGGCACGTGAATACTTCGAGAAGGCGGCAAGTCTTGACCCGGAGAACTCGGCTTATCAAGAGAAATTAGGTAAACTCTATGTGTCGCAAAAAGACTATCCTAATGCTATAAAAGCCTTCGAACGGCTCTATGAAGCTAATAAAACGCGCTCTGATGTACTGCAACTTCTCTATCAACTGTACGGCTCTCAGAATGATTATAAGATGATGATTAAGTGCTTGGAACGGTTGGAAACGGTGGAGGGAACCAGCGAGCAGATCTCTCTAAGCAAGATGCAAATATACGAACAGATGGGAGAAAAGCGCAAGGAGTACGATGAGTTGAAGGCGCTCGTTGATGGTCATCCTCTCGATCTCAACTATCGTGTGATGTTCGGGAACTGGCTCTTGCAGAATGGAAAGAAGAAGGAAGCACTTCAAAAGTACCGTGATGTGTTGAAGGAAGACCCTGACAACTCGCTTGCCAAGGTCTCCATGATGGATTACTATAATAATATTGGTGACAAGGCAAGCGTAAAGACGATCCTACGGGAGCTGTTGCAATCTCCGAAGGCGGCGCAGACTTTGAAGTTAGAGTTGCTCCGTCAGGTTATTGCAAGCAGTCAGAAGGATAATAATCCAGACAGTACTGAAGTGTTGAGACTCTTCTCTGAGGCCTTGGCTGTGCCCCAAGAGAATGCTGACATCTATATGCTTAAAGCTGCATACATGTCTTTTCTCAAGTTGCCAAAGCCTGACATCACTCGAGTCTACGAACGGGCAATAGAGATAGAACCTGATAATTCGAGTGCAAGGATAGCCCTTATACAGAATATTTGGGACACACACGACTATGATAAGGTAATTGCTATCTGCCGTCCTGCCATTGAGTACAACCCAGATGAGATGATTTTCTATTATTTCCAAGGGATGGCTCAGTTCCAGAAGCACGACAACAACGCCGCATTGGAGACTTTCCGAAAGGGAGTAGGGCAGATAAAGCCAGACAGTGACCCAAGTATTGTGTCGGACTTCTACGGTATCATGGGTGATATCCTGCATGAGAAAGGACTCAATAAAGAAGCTTTTCAAGCCTATGACAGCTGTTTGCAGTGGAAAGCAGACAATGTGGCTGCGTTGAATAACTATGCCTATTACCTCAGTGAGGCAAATGAAAACCTCACAAAGGCAGAGCAGATGAGCTATAAGACTATTAAGGCTGAGCCAAATAATAGTACTTATCTTGACACCTACGCATGGATTCTTTTCCAGCAAAAGCGTTACGAAGAGGCAAAGATATATATCGAACAAGCGATTCGTAATGACTCTACGCTGAGCAACGTAGTCAAGGAACACGCTGGTGATATCTATGCACAGACAGGCGATATAGAGAAAGCTCTTGAGTTCTGGAGGAAGGCTCTCGAAGGAAATAAGGAGAATGCGACATTGAGAAAGAAGATAGAACTAAAGAAATACATAGCAGAATGAAAAAAACTAAGATATTACTTGTAAGCATGACTGCCCTGCTGTTGGCATCATGTGGTACAAAGAAAGCTGTGATTCAACAGAAACCAGTGCAGGATAACAAGGTTGCACAGCAGACAGCACCTGCTACAAAGGATAGCAAGATGCAGAGTGTTGTTGTCATGCAGCGTGTTGCTGACAATGCACTTTACCAAAAGAATCTTGTTTCAAATCTTACTTTTACGCTCAACGATGGGCATAAAGATATTACCGTACCAGGTATTCTGCGTATGCGTAAAGATGAGGTTATCCGTCTACAGTTGCTGATTCCAATTCTTCGTAGTGAGGTGGGACGTATCGAGTTTGCAAAGGATTATGTCCTCTTCATCGATCGCATCCATAAGCAGTATGTAAAAGCAAGCTACGATGAGGTAGGCTTCTTACGTGATAATGGAATCAACTTCTATTCACTCCAGTCGCTTTTCTGGAATCAAGTGTTCATCCCTCGTCAACAAAAGGTGAGCGAAGCAGACCTCTCACAGTTTACTGTTGATGAGAGTAAAGCACAGACAGAGGGCTCAACCCTGATAAGTCTTAAAGACGGAAAGATGGATTATAAGTGGTCAGTTAATCCTAAGAGCAATCAGATTGTCCTAACAACTGTTACTTATAATAGCAATACACATGGTGCTTCAAAGCTCTCATGGAGTTATGATGACTTTAAAGCATTTGGCTCAAAGCTCTTCCCTGCAAGTCAGATGTTGACAATCAATACACCAAAGTTTGGACAGAAGCCAGCAAAGACACTTAAGGCAAGCTTTGATCTTGAGAGCTTCAGCGATGCCAGCGATTGGGAAGTTTTTACCACACCATCTGATAAGTACACAAAAGTAAGCGTAGAGGATATCCTCGGCAAACTAATGAACTTTTAAATGAAACGTCTTTCTTTATTATTCATATTGTCAATAATGTGTATGCTGAGTGTTTCTGCGCAGCATTCACGTAAGCATAGGAAACAGCAAAAAACAGCTGTGGCTCAATCTGTAGAACCCCAAACTACCGTAAAAGGTAAGGGTAAGAAAGCTGTAAATGCGATTAATAACAACCACGCTGTAGCACCTGCTACTCCTGTAAAAGGTCAGAAGCCAATAGTTGAGAAACTGCAAACTCAACCCCAACCGAAGGGCAAACAGCAGCAGGATAAGTTGCAACCCCAGCAACAACTCAAGGGACAGCAACCTCAACTCAAGGGTCAACCTGCTCAAGTGAAGGGTCAGTTAGTTGTCCGTGGTAAGGGTGCTGTACGCAACGCTCATGTTGGTAAGAAGGGTGCAAAGGGTCCTGCATACGTGACGACAGAGGAAATCAAAGGTTTACAACAGCAAAACTTGAAGTTGCAAAAAGAGATTTCAGAGCACGAAGAGGAAATGAAAGTAAAGCAGAAGGACGTTGACGACCGTCTGCAGAAGATTGTACGCCTTGATACTGAAATAGGTCAGCACCAAAGAACGATTGATACAATCGCCACAGATATCAAGGGCTTAGATACGAATATCGGTATTCTGAAAGGTCAGTTAGCTTCTCTTGAGTCACAGTTGGGTGAACGTCGTGCTCGTTTCATCCGTTCTATGCGTTACATGGCACGTCATCGTAGTATTCAAGACAAGTTGATGTTCGTCTTCTCGGCAAAAAACTTGACCCAGATGTATCGTCGTCTTCGTTTCGTACGTGAGTATGCTGCCTATCAGCGTGCGCAGGGTGAACAGCTCAAGGCAAAGCAGATGCAGGTAGATGAGAAGCATACACAGCTGAAACAGGTACGTGTCAATAAGAGTAATCTTCTCTATAAAGACCGTCAGGTACATGCGCAGATGGAGCGTAAGCGTGTTGAACAGCAAACGGTTGTAACCTCTCTGCAGAACGACCAAAAGGTGTTGCAGGGTGTTATTGCTCAGCGTCGTCAACAGCAACAGGCTTTGAATGCGCAGATTGACCGACTTATTCAGATTGAAATACAGAAGGCGCGCGAACGTGCTATAGCAGAAGCAAAGGCGCAGGCTGCCGCTCGTGCTGCTGCTGCTAAGAAGCGTGCAGAAGAATTGGCACGTAAGAAAGCCGCTGCAGAGGCTGCCGCCCGAGAGAATGCGCGCCGTATTGCAGAGGCGAAAGAGCGTGAAGCAAAGGCAAAGGCTGCCGCTCGTGCTGCTGCTGAGGCTGCCGAGAAGGCTCGTCAGGAAGCTGCTGCTCGTGCTGCTGCAGCCAGAGCTGCTGCAGAAAAGGCACGTCAAGAGGCTTTGCAGAAGGAGCGTGCTGCTGCTCGTGATCGTGCTATCCGTAAGGCAGAAGAGCAGGAAGCTGCTGCTAAGGCTGCACAAGAAAAGGCTGAGGCTCGTGCTGCTGCCGAGAAGGCTCGTGCCGACCAGATGGCCCGTGAGGCTGAGGCAAGCCGTGTGGCAGCTGAACGCAAGGCTGATGCCGACCGTGAACGTGCTGCTCGTGAGGCTGAAGCTGCAAGAGCTTCTGCTGCTGAAAGCAATGATATGCTCAGTTCAGCCGATCGTGCGATAACAGGTAACTTTGCAAATAATCGTGGTAGATTGCCAATGCCATTGTCGGGTCAGATAGTTAGCCACTTTGGTCAGTACAATGTGGCTGGTATGTCAAATATTCGCTTGAATAATGATGGTATCAACATCAAGGGCGCTCCTGGCAGTGCTGTTCGCAGTGTCTTTATGGGCGAGGTGAGCGGTGTCTTCATGGCAGGAGGTATGAGTGTCGTGATGATTCGTCATGGTATTTATATCACTGTTTATGCTAATTTGGGTTCTGTCGGTGTCAGCAAGGGACAGAAGGTTGGTACGGGACAGACCATCGGAACTGTTGGTAGAACTGGTATTCTTCAGTTCCAGTTGCGTAAGGAGACTGCTAAGTTGAATCCAGAGCAGTGGTTGCGTTAATAAGCATCCTATCTTATATATTAATAATGTGGGCTTATTGAGTTGAAAGTGACGATAATTCGCTTCGTGTTTTAGCGTCTTTCCAAGTTTAATAAGTACGTTATAACTAAATTATCTTCATGAGAAGGAATATTTCTTTTCATGAAGATAATTCTTTTTTATCATGAAGAAAAACCTTCTTCGGCAGCTGTCAGGTAAATCTTTTCCTTCTATTAGTTAGCTATTTGCCTCTTATTCCCCTTGTTATAATGGGTTTAATGCCCCTTTCTTCTCATCTTTAGCTGATGTGTTGATGCTTCGCACATATCGTGCTAAGGCTTCGCACATATTGTGCGAATGGTAAACACCAATTGTGCGGAGTGCTAAACACATTGAAATATGTTATGTAAATGGACTCAACTAATTGATGAAAATTGCATAGAAGATGTTATGGTGGATTCTTATCGTAGACTTTTAGCTTTCTAATAGGTACTCATGTGGAATTCGTTTTGTTCTATAAAAGAAAATAATTGTCCTGTTCTTCTCTGTTTGGTAGAGGAAAAGCAAAAGGGTAAAATTGCAATTTAATATCTAATTTATTTTTTGCTTTGCGGATAAATGTTTATATTTGCAGAAAATAAAGTACAATCAGCTATTTGAATAAAAGCCTTTCAGGCTTTTTTATATGTGCTGATTGGTCGAAGATAAATTAGGAAACAATGCAGACAATCGGACATCTCTCTGTTCTTATTCACGAACAAGCAAAAAAATACGGAGCAAAACCAGCAATCACTTTCCGTAACTTTGGCAGTCTGGACTGGAAGACAGTGTCATGGAACCAGTTCTCAATGCGTGTAAAGGAAGTGTCAAATGCGCTCTTGAACCTCGGAATGAAGCCACAAGAGACTATTGCTGTGTTCTCACAAAACTGTATTCATCATCTCTATACAGATTATGGTGCATACGGAGTACGTGTGATTAGCATTCCGTTCTATGCAACAAGTTCTGAACAACAGATACAGTATATGATTCAAGATGCCAATGTAAAGTTTCTTTTCGTTGGCGAACAGGAGCAATATGACAAGGCGCGTCGTATTCAATCCCTTTGCCCTACATTGGAACGTATAATTGTCTTTGATTCAAGTGTACGCCTTAGTCAGCATGATCCAAACTCTATTTATTTCGCAGACTTCTTGAAGTTAGGTGAAGGCTTTCCACGTGAAGCAGAGGTAGAAGAGCGTTTGGCGCAGGCGAACTATGATGATATTTGTAATATTCTTTACACAAGTGGTACTACAGGTGAGAGCAAGGGAGTTATCTTGACTTATAAGATGTATCAGGCTGCTATGGATGCCAATAGAAAGAGTGTGCCTGTAAATGAAAAAGACCGTGTTATCAACTTCCTGCCGTTCAGTCATGTCTTCGAGCGTGGTTGGGCTTGTTTGTCTCTCGCTGCGGGTGCTGAATTGATTGTAAACACTTATCCAAAGGAGATTCAGCAGAGTATGCGTGAGACGCATCCAACAAGTATGGCTTCCGTACCTCGTTTCTGGGAGAAGGTTTATGTGGCTGTAAAGGAGCGCATGGATAAGTCAAGCATCGTTCAGCGTAAGCTTTTCTATCATGCTTTGAATGTTGGAAGAAAGCGCAATATACAGTATCTTGCGCGAGGAAAGCGTGTTCCTTTGACGTTGGAGATGGAGTATAAGTTTGTTAATAAGACTGTTTTGAGTCTCGTTCGCAAACAGTTAGGCTTGGAGAATCCACATCTCTTCCCAACAGCTGGAGCCTATGTATCTCCAGAGGTAGAGGAGTTTGTACATAGCATCGGTATTAACATGATTGTTGGTTATGGCTTGACTGAGAGCTTGGCAACCGTTACCTGTGACCATGTAGGACAGCCTTATACCGTTGGTTCTGTGGGTAGACCGCTTGAAGGTATTGATATAAAGATTAGCGATGAGGGTGAAGTAATGCTGAAAGGTCAAACGATTATGCCAGGTTACTTCCGTCGTGATACTGCTAATGCAGAGGCATTTGATAAGGATGGTTACTTCCATACTGGTGATGCCGGTTATATGAAGGACGGTGAGTTATTCTTAAAAGAGCGTATCAAAGACCTCTTCAAGACTTCTAATGGTAAGTATATTGCACCACAGATGGTGGAGGCGATGCTGTTAGTAGATAAGTTTATTGAGCAGGTTTCAGTGATTGCTGACCAGCGTAAGTTTGTTTCTGCTCTGATTGTTCCAGAGTATTCTGTATTGGAAGAGTGGGCAAGAGAGAATCACATAGAGTTCAAAGATCGTGAGGAGTTATGCCAAGATAAGCGTGTAAACGAGATGATGCGTGAGCGTATTGAAACCTTACAGCAGCGTTTGGCATCATACGAGAAGATTAAACGTTTCACCCTTCTCGCTCACCATTTCTCAATGGAGAACGGAGAGCTAACGAATACGTTGAAGCTAAAGCGTTCGGTTGTAAACCGCCGCTATCATGATGTGATAGAAAAGATGTACGAGGAGTAGGGAAGTAAGTGAGTTGATGGGTAGACGTGTTGACGAGTAGACAGGTTAGTTGTTAAGATAAATTGGGCTGGGTTTTACGATTTTCACAGGTCTCGCCAGTCTTATTTCTTCTGTCAGTTTTACTCGTTCTATCAGCGTTCATAACCCCACTCCAACGATAAAAGAATAAAGATGATAACAGCAGATCAGCTAAAAGATATTCAAGAACGCACAGAAGCGTTGCACCGTTATCTTGATATTGACAAGAAACGAATAGAGTTTGAGGAGGAACAACTCCGTACGCAAGCCCCAGACTTTTGGGATGACCCAGCTCGTGCACAGGAGCAGATGAAGAAAGTTAAGGATATCGAGAAATGGGTTAAAGACTATGATAAAGCTCGTGCGTTGGCTGATGAAGTTCAGTTAGCATTCGATTTCTATAAAGATGAACTTGTCACTGAGGAGGAAGTTGACACCGCATACGCTAAGGTTCTTAAGGTAATCGAAGGCTTAGAGCTTAAGAATATGCTACGTCAGGAGGAGGATCCGATGGAGTGTGTGATGAAAATTAACTCTGGAGCGGGCGGTACGGAGAGTCAAGACTGGGCTTCTATGCTGATGCGTATGTATATGCGTTGGGGTGAAGCACAGGGATATAGAGTTACTATTTCTGATATACAGGAAGGCGATGAGGCTGGTATTAAGAGTGTGACAATGAAGTTTGAAGGTGGAGAATATGCTTATGGCTACTTGAAGAGTGAGAATGGTGTGCATCGTTTAGTACGTGTTAGTCCGTTCAATGCCCAAGGTAAGCGTATGACAAGCTTTGCCAGCGTCTTCGTTACTCCATTGGTAGATGATACGATAGAGGTATATGTTGACCCTGCTCGCGTCAGTTGGGATACCTTCCGTTCGAGTGGTGCGGGTGGACAGAACGTCAACAAGGTGGAGTCTGGTGTACGTTTGCGCTATCAATATGAAGACCCTGACACTGGAGAACAGGAAGAAATCCTCATTGAGAATACGGAAACTCGCGACCAACCAAAGAACCGTGCTAAGGCTATGCAGCTCTTGAAGTCGCAGTTGTATGACCGTGCAATGAAGAAACGCATGGAAGAACAGGCTAAGATTGAGGCTGGTAAGAAGAAGATTGAGTGGGGAAGTCAGATTCGAAGTTATGTCTTTGATGACCGTCGTGTGAAGGATCACCGCACTAATTATCAGACTTCTGATGTGGATGGTGTGATGGATGGTAAGATTGATGACTTCATCAAAGCTTATCTAATGGAGTTCCCTACAGAGGAGTAAGAACCTCATTACCACCTTATTTATTTGTGATATATAATCTTTAAATAATATAACTATGAGCGAAAGAAGTAAAGTAAACCGTAAGGAAAGAGAACTTAAACAAGAAAAGCAGGCTAATCGTGTTATTGCATGGATTGCAGTAATATTGGTTGCTTTGGGTATCCTTACAATCATTATAGCATCAAATAGCTAATAATCATAGTATTGATAGTGGACGACTGATGTGCCTTTGATAGGCAACAGTCGGTTGTTATTTTAACAAAGGGGTTCTCATGAGTGGATTAGAGATTGAAAGAAAGTTCTTAGTTCATAAGAATATGGACTGGAAAAAGCATGCAAGTAGTTGTAGTCACATACAACAAGGATATTTTGCAGCCGTTAATACCGTTCGTGTTCGTATCAGGGGCGATAAGGGATATCTGACAATCAAAGGTCCATCACGCACAGGGGGGCTATCACGTTATGAGTTTGAGAAAGAGATTACACTGGAAGAAGCACAGCAATTAATGCTTTTATGCGAGCCAGGTGTGATTGATAAGCATCGCTATCTTGTACCTTTTGAAGGTCATACCTTTGAGATAGATGAGTTTCATGGTGATAATGAAGGACTCGTGTTGGCTGAAGTGGAGTTAGGAAGTGAGGATGAATCGTTTGATAAGCCAGACTTTATTGGCTTAGAAGTTACGGGTAATCGCCACTTTTATAATTCCCAGATGCGTCGCAATCCATTTAAGCTTTGGCGCGATATCGTACCAGAAGAATACCGATAAGCACGGCTATTGTCGAGCCAATAGCATCTGCGAAGAAGTCGAGCCATTCGCCACTTCGATTTCCATTCGTACAGTAGGACTGAAGAATTTCAATGAGTCCTCCCATGATAATAGGTATCAACCAGACCCATACAATGATGAATTTGGGGCTGGGCTGCTTTGTATTCCGTAAATATTCGAGGCTTATACTTAGGCCTAAAACTAAGTAAATAAGACTATGTGTCCACTTGTCTATAAAGCGAACAGAACTCAGTGGCGTTTCTGGAATAGTCATAAAACACAATATCCAAGTTCCGATTACAATAATACAACTAAATGGGTATTTAGTTAAGATGTGTTGTGTTATACTCATATTTTACTTCTAATTTGACACAAAAGTAGATATTTTTTCGTAAATTTGCGCATATATTCAAATCAAATTTCTATGAGTGAGCAAAAAAGAGCGAAGTTTGGAAGCAAGTTAGGTATGATTCTTGCCACTGCAGGCGGTGCTGTTGGTTTGGGTAATGTATGGCGTTTCCCTTATATGACAGGTCAGAATGGTGGCGCTGCTTTCATTCTTATTTATATTGGTTGTATCTTGTTATTGGGCTTGCCTTGTATGATTAGCGAGTTCATTATCGGTCGTCATGCAGCCTCAAATACGGCACGAGCCTATACAAAGTTATCTAATGGGAGTGCTTGGAAGTGGGTTGGTTACTTAGGAGTGCTCACTGGTTTCCTCATTACGGGCTATTACGCTGTCGTTTCGGGTTGGTGTTTGCAATATGGGGCAGCCTCCGTAATGAATCATCTGCATGGTACACCAGATTATTTCAAGTCTTATTTTACAGACTTCTCTACCAATCCTTGGAAACCTGTTTTATGGACCGTAGCTATTCTGTTTCTCACCCACTACATTATTATTCATGGTGTTAGGAATGGTATTGAGCGTGCATCAAAGATTATGATGCCAGCCCTCTTTGTGCTTTTGGTGGCTATTGTCGTTGCATCTTGCCTTCTTCCAGGAGCAGGTAAGGGCGTAGAATTCCTATTGAAGCCCGACTTCAGTAAGGTAACAGGCGATGTATTCTTGGGCGCTTTAGGACAATCATTCTATTCGATGAGTATTGCAATGGGCTGTATTTGTACCTACGCCTCTTATTATAGCCGTCACACAAAGTTGTTGAACTCAGCAGTACAGATTGGTGTCATTGACACCTGCGTTGCTATTCTTGCAGGTTTGATGATTTTCCCAGCAGCATTCTCGGTGGGAGTAAGTCCTGATAGTGGACCATCTCTTATCTTCATTACCCTTCCAAATGTCTTTGAGCAGGCCTTTGCGAGTATGCCTATAGTTGGCTATATCATTTCAATGGCATTCTATCTGTTGCTTTCAATGGCAGCGTTGACCTCATTGATATCCCTACACGAAGTGAGTACAGCCTTCTTCCAAGAGGAGTTACACATCAGCCGTCCACGTGCTGCAATGATTGTTACGGCTGGATGTTCGCTTATTGGTGCAGTCTGCTCGCTGTCATTGGGCGATTGGAGTTTCCTCAAGGTGGCAGGTGTCGATCTCTTCGATGTCTTCGACTTTGTGACAGGACAAATCTTCCTACCTATAGGAGGACTTCTCACCTGCCTGTTCATAGGCTGGTATGTACCAAAGAAACTGGTGAAGGACGAGTTTACCAACTGGGGAACCACACGTGGTATCTTCTTTGGTGCCTATTACTTCCTCATTCGTTTTGTTTGTCCATTGGCTATTCTCGCAATCTTCCTACATCAGTTAGGTGTGTTCTAAGCCATTAGGTACGCAATTTTCCTCTATCTTCTCTATCCTTGAAAAGTATGAGAAGAAATCCTATACCAACCCTTCTCCAATAGGAGAGGGGATGGGTAAGATAAAACGAAGTATTAACTTCCAACATTAATTTACAACCTATTATCACCAACTAATACTTAATAATCCTTTAACCCTCCCTTATATATATAATGATTTCTTCTTTTGAAGGATTCATCAGAGTTTAAACACTGTATGCTATGAACCTAAAATCAATTTTCTATCTCCATCGTTCCGATCGAAAAGTGCTGTTGCTACTCTTGCTGTTTATCGTTGGTAGCATTGGTTTGATTATCTTTGTTGGCAATCAAACAACGGAAACTTCTGCTGTGAAAAGCGATAGTATAAGTAAGAATAAACCAACTTCTTTCTCCCGTAAAGAGCAACTTCCTACAGTTGAAACGGCAGAAGGAAAACACCTATTTCCTTTCGATCCAAATACAGCTACAGCCGAAGAGTTGCAGCAGTTGGGCTTAGCTCCTTTCCAAGTACGTAATATCATCAAGTATCGTTCTAAAGGAGGAGTCTATCGCTCACCGATGGACTTTGCCCGCCTCTATGGTCTTACGCGCAAACAGTATCGAGCGTTAGAACCCTATATAACGATTGGTGATGATTACGAACCAGCCTCCACGCTCGCCTCTGTACAAGCTTATATTGCTCAAAAAGAAGCTGATAAGCAGGCTGCTCATGCAGCTTATGAGGCCTATAAGGCGCAAAACACGTACAAACCTAACAAAGGGAATGACCGTGACACCCTTCGCTATCCATTGAAGCTAAAAGTTGGTGAACATATCAATCTCGTTACTGCTGACACAACCCAGCTAAAGAAGGTCCCCGGTATTGGCTCTGGCTGGGCGCGTGCCATCCTTAACTACGGTAAACGATTAGGCGGATATGTTGCTGTGGGACAACTGCAAGAGATTGAAGGGTTCCCAGAAGAAACCCTACCTTACTTCTCTATCGCTAACCCACAGACAGAGAAGATAAACCTAAATACTGCAACTCTCGCACAACTTCGTAAGCATCCTTATGTGAATTTCTATCAGGCTAAGGCTATTTGCGACTATAGACGGCTGAAAGGAAAACTAACCAGACTCTCACAACTCCACTTATTAAAAGACTTTACGCCCGAAGCAATCGAACGTCTGCGGCCGTATGTCGCGTTTTAGGTAGTCATGTTTTATAAGCGATTATAGGGTTCTGATAGAAACTCTTTACTATCTTTTTTCGTTGTGTTGATGCTCCGCACCATTGGTGCTCACCATCCGCACCAATGGTGCGGGGCGTTAATTCCCTTGCTATCTATCGTTGTGTGGAATCTAATAGCAATCACTCCAACAGCTTGAAGATGATTTCTGATAATAAAAAAAGACATTCATTGCTTTGCATTGTCTTTCATTTAGCTTACCTTTGCACAAAGAATAAAGTAAACACAATGGATATACAGGAGATTTACAAGATTTACCAAGCGCACCCTGTTGTGACCACAGACAGCCGTAACTGTCCTGAAGGAAGTATTTTCGTGGCATTGAAGGGAGCATCATTCGATGGTAATAAGTTTGCAGAAGCTGCTTTAGAAAAGGGCTGTAGCTATGCGATTATTGACGAAAAAGAATATGCAAAGGTAGGCGACGAGCGTTATATACTCGTTGATGACGCCCTTGTAACTTATAAAGAATTGGCACGCGAGCATCGTCGTCAGTTCTCTATCCCTGTGATTGGTATTACAGGAACAAACGGAAAGACGACAAGTAAAGAACTTATCTCTGCCGTATTGGCTGAGAAGTTTAATGTACATCATACGGAGGCGAACTATAACAACGATGTAGGTGTGCCTCGTACGTTGTTAGGTATTCGTCCAGAACATGAGATAGCAGTTATCGAGATGGGTGCTTCTCACCTTGGTGACATTGAAAAATTGGTTACATACGTAGAGCCAACTTGTGGTTTGATTACTAATGTCGGTCGTGCACATCTTCAGGGTTTTGGTAGTTTTGAGGGCGTAAAGAAGACCAAGGGTGAACTTTATGATTTCCTTAAAGCTCATGGTTGTTTACTTTTTCTCAACGAGAGCAATCCCGATTTGACGGAAATGGCAGAACAGCGAGCGTTTGATCGTATCATAACTTACGGACAAGATGAAACTGCTGATGTGCAAGGATATGTTGTTAGCTGCGCTCCGTGTTTGAAGTTTGAGTGGCAGTCATCGAGCCTTAATACCCAGCAACCAGGTCCTACTATCTACGAAGTGCAAACCCATCTCATTGGTTCTTACAACTTAGATAATATGTTGGCAGCCATTGCTATTGGTCTTCACTTTGGTGTTACGCCACAGCAAATCAACTATGCTTTGGAGAACTATGTGCCTCATAACAATCGTTCGCAGTTGACTGAGACAGCACATAACAAGCTTATTGTGGATGCTTACAATGCTAATCCATCCAGTATGGCTGCTGCGATAGAGAACTTCCAACTGATGGAAGTAGAGAATAAGATGGCTATCCTCGGTGATATGCGTGAACTTGGAGATGTGTCTGCAGAAGAACATCAGAAGGTTGTGGAATTGCTTAAGGCAACAGACATTCGTAATGTGTGGCTTGTTGGAGAGGAGTTTGGTAAGACACAAACCGATTTCCGCAAGTTCCGTGACATTGATGAGGTGAAAAAGGAGATAGCTCTTCATCGTCCAGAGAACCATTATATCTTGATAAAAGGTAGTAATGGCATCAAGCTTTTTGAGCTTCCAGCCTTGCTCTAACAAGAAAGAAAAACGGCGAGAAAGTTTGTGTTAGTTCCGAGAAAATAGTTAACTTTGCACTTGCTTTTAAGCTATCGGGATGTAGCGCAGTTGGTAGCGCACTACGTTCGGGACGTAGGGGTCGCCAGTTCGACTCTGGTCATCCCGACAGAAAAAGGGAAGAAGCCGTTTGGTTTCTTCCCTTTTTGGTTTTATTGGGCTAATTAGCCTTATTAGCCTAATTAGGCCTATAAGCCTTATTAATTATCATTCTCTTAATTTTTCTCTGCAATCTTCAAGGATTGCCATCAGCTCATTCATCTTTGTTGTGCGCAACATGGCGATGCGTGTCTTCTTAAAATCGGGGATTCCTTTGAAGATTGGTGATGCAGCTAAGTGTCGACGTGTGTGCAAGATACCACGATGCTCGTCGATACGTTCCACATTAATGCGTAGCATTTCTTCAAGTATATCAATCTTGTTATCGATAGTTAGCTGCTTCTCTCCTTGATTAAAGAGCCACGGACAACCGAAGGTTGCACGGCCAATCATCACCGCATCAACACCATAACGGTTGAACTTCTCGTGCGCTTCTTCAATACTTGTAACATCACCATTGCCAATGATGGGGATATGAATGCGTGGGTTGTTCTTCACCTCACCAATCAATGTCCAGTCAGCTTCACCTGTGTACATCTGCGAACGGGTACGTCCATGAATTGTTAATGCCTGTATACCGCAGTCTTGCAGTTGCTCAGCAAGATCGGTGATAATGAGGTTGTCGTTGTCCCAACCTAATCGAGTCTTCACAGTGACTGGTGTGTTGACAGCCTTCACTACCTCTCTTGTGATGTCAAGTAGCAGTGGGATGTTCTTCAACATACCAGAGCCAGCACCCTTGTTTGCTACCTTCTTCACTGGACAACCAAAGTTAATGTCAATCACATCGGGCTTTACCTGTTCTACAATCTTAGCTGCTTCAACCATTGAAGCTACATCCCTGCCATATATCTGTATTCCTACAGGACGCTCACTATCGTCAATGACTAATTTTGAAAGTGTCGACTTGATACTACGGATGACGGCATCAGCCGACACAAACTCCGTATATACCATGGCTGCACCGAAGCGTTTACACATCTTGCGGAAGCCAATATCTGTCACATCTTCCATTGGAGCCAAGAATAGTGGGCGTTCCCCCAAATCTATTGTTCCTATTTTCATAGGTGCAAAGGTAACGAAAAGGCTTTGAATAGTAAAGGAGTAAGAAGGCAAAAAAGCAAAAAGAGGGAATGTTTTAATGTCCTTCCGTTAAATGTGTGGATGCTTTTCGTATTGCTTTAAGGTATGAACCATAGCTACTTATTAAACAAAAACTTGGCTAAGACAGTCAATATTTTATCCTATTATCATCCTCTGATATTGAAAATCATTTCTTTTTGGACTTCGAAAATAGGTAGATAGTGGTTTGAAAAATCATTACATAAATTCGAATAAGACATCAATAAATAACGGCAAAACCACATACAAAAAGCAGGTTTGCAATTAACAGAGAATCAGATAGTTATCAAGTAGTAAAATAAAAGGTGCTTAATTGGACTTCAAAAGGGCGTTAG
>ERZ772779.25-NODE-25-length-64941-cov-36.327343_pt1 | contig 64941 bp, 54 predicted proteins | sample MGYA00511360_ERZ772779 | MGnify/ENA primary metagenome ERZ772779 (study PRJEB29015, sample SAMEA2738112) | human oral metagenome | biome: human oral; feature: human-associated habitat; material: saliva | place: China | collected 2231 ...
GGATTTGATATCTATCTAGGGAAAAAAGAAAATTAATGATTAGGCCATATTCTTCTCGAATATGGTTTTTTCTTGGGAACAGCGTAAGCTGTCTGAAGTGTTATCAAGCTACACTGACCCAGTCGAAATTCCGCGTACCGGATATGAGCGCCTTGGCATACGCAGCCACGCAAAAGGAACATTCCATAATTTCGTTCCAGCTGGCCACGAATTGCAGACCGCACAAATGCATCGAGTCGCGGCCGATAAGTTCATTGTGAATATTACTTTTGGCTGGGAACATGCAGTTGCTGTTACGGACGAAAATGATGCAGGAAAGCTGGTTTCACACCGTTTTCCTCAGTTTTCTCTGTCCGAAGAGCTTGACCCCAAGTTCCTGAAGTTCATCATTCTTGATGAGGATTTCAGACATCATTTATGGCTTGCCTCGCCGGGCGGTGCTGGGCGCAATAGAGTTCTTAATATTAACGAGATGCTCCAGTACGAAATAATGATTCCGAATGTGCCTGAACAGCGTAAAATCGCTCGGATGCTCATTGACCTTGACAACCTTATCACTCTTCATCAGCGTAAATCATTTTGATTTTTAACTTAAGCTAGAAAGTGAGCGCATCACGAGATCAATATCCTTATTTTCTAGCTCATGAATAATGTGAAGATATGTTTTTTGTGTGGTTGTCATACTAGAATGACCAAGCCTTCTAGCAACACTAGCGATTGATACTCCTGCAAATAATAGAAGTGAAGCGTGTGTATGTCTAAGTCCATGAACTGAAATAACTGGGATTTCAGCATGTAAACAATGCCTTTCCAGTGCATTGTTTACGGTTGAGTTAAATACACGAGATTTGATGAATATGGGCTCGTCTTTTGGTAACCCCTTAAGTAATTCAGAAAACTGTACGATGAGCTGCCAATCAATCTGGATTTTTCTTATAGATGAACGATTTTTAGTTGGAAGGAATCCACTATTTCCTTTGTAATCCCAGGTTTTGCTTATTGATAGAGACTGATGAGGAAAATCAAAATCACTTGGTGTAAGTGCTAAAGCTTCAGAGAACCTTAATCCTGTTTTTGCAACAAGTAGAATAAACCAATCCCAATTTATATCGGTTGTTAAGTTTAAATCTTGCAATAGCTTATGGAGTTCAAATTGATTAAGATATTTTGTTTTCTTTACGCGTGGTATTTTCCCTTTTATAATTGCTTTTCTAGTTGGATCTCTTTCAATAAGCCCCTCATCAACGGCATCTAAAATTGCACCTTTGAGCTGATGATGAAAATCCATTGTTGTCTGCCTCTCGTGAAATTCAGCAAAGTCATTGAGAAGTTGCTGGTAAGTCAGCCTATTTATTTCGTTGATTTTCAATTCAGGGATTAATTTTCTTACCCATGTGCTTGTCAAAATATATTTGTCCATTGTAACTTTACGGATTGCACCAGATTTATATACGTCTATCCATTGAGAATAATATTCGTGAAACAAATCGGTATTTTTTATATCATTAAGCATTACTTTCTTATCCTCCTTATATAATATTGTGATTTACGCTGATGAAGAGTGATAAGGTTGTCAAAACTCTTAAAGTATTCCCCAATTTTCTTCTGTTCTTCATATGATGGAATTGATGTTTCAATATTATTGATTATCACTTTTGATAGGCTTGGTACGCCAGTCGATTCATCTTTATTCTTCCAATCAACATTTTGAAAAAGGCAATTTGTAAAATCCAGATTATGATTATATTTAGGAATACAGTAAAATAGCGTATCTACAGTCCAAAAAGGTGCTCTCAAAATATAAGGTTTATCAATAGTTCCTTTTCTGCCTATTCCAATTGCATCATTATTTTCAGATAAAGCCACGTCTACACTCAGCATATATCCACCAGTCCCATAAACAGGAATGTCACCTATGCCAAGATGCTTATAATCCATTCCACTGCTGATTTCTACTACATCTGAGAACTTACGCTGTTCCCAAGAATTTGTACTTATAGAATATAATAATAAATTTCTATGCAAAGAAAAATGCAATCTGTTCATATAGACGAGCGTCTAAAAAGCATTTCGAAGCACCGAGGGTCCACGATATTGACAGAATTTTTTACATATGATAGCATCTAAATATAATTAAATATTAATAATCTCTCGGAATTCCGAGGGATTATGGTCAGCGTAGTTGACAATGGACATTGAAAAGTGAATATTATCCGGAAAAAATGGAAAGAAATAAAAATAAGCATGAGAAACAAACATGTACATTATTCAATGATGTGAGACCAAATCTGTAAAAAGAAAAAAGCCATATGATATCATTGAATTGTTTTACCAAAGTGAGTGATAAGCTGCACCTCGAGTTGTGAACGCCTCTCAATAGGAGATATCCAGCCAAGTACAGCCATATGAATTCGATTTGAGCGACGCATATATCTGTACATCTGCTCTTTCAGATCCTTGAAAGAGTAGAAGCTCAGATTACAAAGTCAATTGTACTGTAGCTGCTTTGTTCTCGATATGGATAAATGAATCGCTCTCTTGAGGCTTCATCAATCATCTTAGGGGGAAATCTTCCATTTGATGAAGATGAACGTTATATATTGGTATATAAGTTTTCGAGAGATAAAAGATTTGATGCGTTGTTAGCTAAGGCGGATATCCTTGTTTGTGTACAAACAGGTGAGGATGAGATAATAGAGTATATTAGGCTACATCCGGAGAAATTTATTTTTGAATGGTATTATTATGAAGATTAACCAGGTATTGGAGGCAGAAAATGTGCAATTATTGTGAGAAAATTACTTTAGTTCAAGACTTTAAGTCTCCGAAAGACTATGAAAAAACTATGGCTTACATTGGAAAGCTGATAGAAAAAGACGGTTTTCTGCTAGTAGAGGGCACCTGCCCTGTAGATGGTTATAAGCGTGATGGGTACTGGGTAGATGACATTATCTACCATGTCATTGAATGTCCTAAATGTGGGCAGAAATTTACCAGTGTTGTAAATACATATAGAGGTGGAGGTTCGTTTAAAAAGGGCTGATGGAGAATTTTGAGATATTTGAAGAGGCTTGCAAGTATATTTTAGCTAAAATGGGTGAGTTTAAGGATGCTCTGAGTACTAAAGTGAGTTCATTAGAAGGTGCAGAATGATCATTTGATAAGGGAAGTGTGAAGACCTGTAAAGCGGATGAGACTGGAAGAAAACCAAGGAATATGAAAGCTAAAGTAATAATCTCTCGGAATCCCGAGTGATTATGGTCAGTGCAGTTAAAAGGTAACATAGAATCGCCTCCAATCGAAAAAGTAGAAATTAAATATCTGCTGTTCCTTTTATATTGCTATTTATATCTCATTCACCAAATAGACAAAATCACAGAGAAACCAGCTAGAACACTGAGTTCTGCTATATTGACAGAATTTTTCATATATGATAGCATTAAACTACAACTAAATAGTATTCAAAGGAGGGAATTAGGTGCAATTCCTAAGCGGTCCCGCCACTGTGAAGACTATAGAGTCAAGCCAGATTACTTCTTTGAGTATAGCCACTTTATTCTACGAGCGATGGAATGTGATGACTGTTAATAGAGATTCTGTGCTAGCCCGCATAGAGCCTGGCCTGACATGATTGATTTTGATATTTCTTAGCAGGTTTTAGCTAAATACATCAGAAACATTGCAGCTTATGCTGCTTTTTTGTTTGCCGTAGAATAGCGATAGTCTTTTGTAAAGGAGAACTAGTATGAACAAAAGGTTTTTAACCAAACTATTCAGCTTGATGTTAGCCATATCTCTTGTTTTACCTAGCTTTGGCGTAAACCAGGTATTTGCAACAGATAGCACCACAGAAGTGAGAACTAGCAATGAGACTGAAGCACCTGCAAACAAGAAATTAACTCGGTTTGCAGAAAAACAGTATTCTGTAGAGGGAGTTGTCGGAGAGCAAAAGGAACTTGTGCTAAGAGGACTTGCTGAGGATGGCTCAGAGCTAGACCTAGACCTTGAGGTTGAGGTTCCAGAAGGCTGGAAGCCTTATGTAGATGTTACTGCTAAAGGTAACAAGCTTACAATAAGAGACAAGGGCAAGGCATGGAGCTCACAGTGCATAGTAAATGACAAGAGCAACAAGGATGTAACCGTTAGAGTTTATATCGAGTTTAAGGAGCCTGTTTCAGAGGATCCGTTTGTTGGAACTCTTGCTCAGTGGAATTTTGACAAGACAACTAATACGCTTAAGGGATTTAAGGACAAAAACAATCCTACAGAGGTTGTAATTCCTAAGATAATTGATGGAATACCTGTTAAGCATATAGATAAGGATGCGTTTAAGTTTAGCTCATTTGGTGGGAAGGTAAAAAACAGAATTACAAAGCTGACTATACCAGAGGGTATCGAAAGCACAGGCTACATGTCATTTCAGGGTAATGACCTAAGCGAAATTAAGCTACCTAAGTCACTTACATCGCTTGGTGGAAGAAGCTTTTATGGCAACACCAATTTAAAAAAGGTAGAGTTTGCAGATGGCATAAACCTAGAGGTCATACAGAGCGATGCCTTCCAAAACACAGGACTTGAAAGCATTGAACTTCCTGACTCGGTAAAGAAAATCGAGAGTGGTGCATTTAATGGTTCTCGTCTAAAGAGCATCAAAATGAGCGATGGTGTTAGCGAAATCGGAGACCAGGCTTTTTCATTCACCTTACTTGAGGAATTTACAATGCCTACAGGCCTTCAGATTTTGGGTAAGGCTTCAAGAAATAGCGGCGTGTTCTTCAGAACCTTCAGTGAAAAGACTGAGTATGCAAAGGGTACAGAAAGATTTGCAAAGGTCTATGATAGCACAGGAAAAGCAAATGTTTTAAATACAAGAGCAGTAGTAAATCCACAAGCTGTAACAGTTAAATTCCAGGATGAAAATGGTAAGACTATCAGTGAAGATAAGACCTATGTAGGTGCAGAAAAGAACAAGCTTGTTGTTGAGAAAATCCCTGGAAAATACTTCACAAGAGAGGTGTACAGCACTGGCGCAGGTGATGGACACTACTACACAGACTACCTAAATCCATTTGTTACAAATGGTGCCAAGGTTTACTCAGATGACGCTATATCAAAGGCAATCATCGGAGAAAACTACTATACAGTAGGTAACAGCTATGAATTTACACCAGAATACATCAAAGGCTATATAAGCCCGGAAAAGATAACTAAGACTATTTCAAAAGATGACCACGAGGTTATATTCACATATAAGGAAGCTGAAAAAGTCGAGGTTAAGACTGAGGGCGAAGGAGTAAAGCTTGACGTTGAAGGAGAGAAGGAAAGCATTGGCAAAACTGTAAACTTTACAGTTTACGAGCCTTCTGGAAAGGTTTTAGATAAACTACTTCTCAATGATGAGGATATAAAGGACAAGGCAAGCTTTGATGGCTTAAAATACAGCGGATCCTTTGAGATAAAGGGAAAGACTTTATTAAAGGCTGTATATAAAGATGCGGAAGTAGAAAACAAGCTTGAACTTGATGTTGAAAAGACTGAGCTTAAGCTTGGTGAGACAAGCAGATTCACTGTTAAATACCGTGGAAAAGCAATAAGCCTTCCAAATGCAGATGTTGAAATCAGCACAGATAGCGAAAAGCTACTAAAGATAAACGAGGCAGAGGGAAGCTTCAAGGCAATAACAGCTAAAGAAGGAAAGCTAAAGCTTTCTGTGAAATCAAATCCAGCTCTTAATGCTGAAAAGGACATTCAGGTTGAGGCCATTGATGTTGATATGAGAATGGAAGATCTTCATAACACAGTTATAAGCAAGACTCCTGTAAAAATTGACAAGCTATACTTCACTGCAGGTGTTGATTACTACACCGATGTTGAGTTTGATGCACCAGTGCCTGCGCTTGCTATAGAAAAGGCTTTAAAGGCTAAGGGTGTTAATACAGCATCAAAGGAAGAATTCGACTGTGGTGACAATTGCGGCTGGATGAAGGTTCTAGGCAAGGGACTTTGGACAGGTATTAATGCAAATGGAAGCTTCATGTATTCAGTTGACAACAAGATGGCAGATAAGGTTATCTCAGAGTTCGAACTTAAGGGTGGTGAGAGCATCTGCGTATTCTACGATGATAACTGGATGCTAAGAACAGATCTTGCTTTCTTTGATAAGGAAGAGTACACGATTGAAGAGGGCGAAGAAGTAGAATTCACTTTGATGGGGTCTGACATAACATATGGTGCTGATAGCACTCCAAAGCTTATCAGTGGCGCAGTGCTAGAGTTTGTTGATGGACCAAATGCTCCTGCTGTAAGCGAAGTAAAGACCGATGCCCAGGGCAAAATCAAGTACAAGTTTAACAAGCCAGGTGAGTACAAAATCTCAGCAGTAGTAGAGGGTAAATCCATCGCAAGGCCATACGCTAAGGTAGTGGTCAAGAAACCTGCATCAGAGACAGAGCTTAATTTCGAAGATACAAGTCTAGAAAATAAGGATCAAAATGTGAACTTCGACTTCGATAAGAAGAATGTTTCCTTCTTTATAGGTGAAGCTAAGTCGCTTGTTCTAAAGCTAAATGTAGACATTTCAAACATGTACAAGAATAAGATAATTTCAGAGGAAAATAAAGTAGGAAGTCTAATTCTTGAAGAGGATGGAAAAGCACCTAAGGAACTAGAGTATGGCAAGGACTATGTAGTAAGAGAGGGTAGCATAATCCTAAATATAAATGGAAGCTATTTGAACAGCTTAAGCGCAGGAAATTACAGACTCAAGCTTAAGACTAAAGCAGGCTTCGCAAGCATAGGATTAACAGCTGCAAATCCAGTGCCAATACCTGAAGCTCAGCCACAAGTTCAGCCAGGAAGCCAGTCAAATGCAGGCGGAAACGCAGCTCAGAATGCACATGCAAAGCCAGGCGTTAAGTCAAGCGTTTTGACAGGAGATACTACTGGAATCATAAGCTATATGATAATTGGCGGCATTGCTATAATGCTTCTTATCGCAGGACTTCTAATAAGAAGAAAGTGCCGAGTATAAATAATCGCCTATTCTCTCAACAATCGCCTAAAAGTATGCTATAATTAGGCGAAACAAAGAGGAATAGCATTATTAAGGAAAAGCATCTACATAGTAGGTGCTTTTTTGATGTCACAAACCTAAGGATGCACTGTCATATAGATTGAAATTAAAAAAACACTTGTTAGATACAACTAACCAGTATATAATAGAGATACCGACGGACGCGTCGGTTTAAAGAGGAGGTATTCATATGTGTGCTGCACGTAGGCTTAGTGAGTCTGAAAGAAAAAATGAAATAATGAATTCTGCTGTCGATGTAATAACCCAAAAAGGTCTAGAAAATGCAACGATGGAAGAGATTATTGCTGGTACTAGTTTATCAAAAGGTGGTGTCTATCACTATTATAAAAGTGTCAACGAGATTTTTAAAGATATTATGCTCTCTGGAATTGAATATAGAAAAACAATTATAAAGGAGCATATGAATGAGTGTAAAAAGGGTCACGAAATGGAATTTATAGCAAAGCAATTTGTTGATAAAATTATAGATGATAACCCTTATATGCCACTTTATGTTGAGTTTCTTATTGCAAAGAAGAGAAATCCTGAGCTAGAGAAAATGATGCAGGAACTTCAGAAGCAGACTAACGATAAATTTAGCACGGTCATGGGTGATGAATCAGGGTGGTCATTTGATGTAAACACATTTAATGTTTCAACTGATGTAATTAATGCACTTATCCTTGCATCTAATATTCTAGGAGCTAGAGAGAACTTCAAAAAAAACAGACATTTTCTAGAGAGGATGTTTCTCAGTATATTTAAAGAAGGAGAGGAGAATTGATATGGACATATATAAGAAATCGTTTAGATATGTACCCGAGTATAGGGTGTTTGGTTATTTAGCGGTCTTAATATCTGCTATTTCGGCAATTATTATGGTGTTTGGATACCATTACATATATAAATTCTTTGATGAAGTTATAGTCAAAGACAGTCTTGAAAATGCAAGTGTTTATGCAATAAAGATTGTAATCTATTTGACTTTAGCAGCTATATTATACCTAATCTCTGGGTTAGCCTCACACAAGCTAGCCTTTAGGTTAGAGACCAATCTTAGAAAAAGAGGAATCGATGGATTAACAGATTCAAGCTTCAGATTCTTTGATATTAATCCGTCAGGCCAGATTAGAAAAACAATAGATGATAACGCAGCGATGACACATACAGCTGTTGCGCACATGATTCCTGATAACTCACAGGCATTTTTAACACCTATACTCGCAATAGTTCTAGCATTCTCGGTGAGCATTAGAGTAGGGATTGTCATAGTTATTTTGACCCTTGTAAGTGCTCTAATACTAAAAGCTATGATGGGTAATTCTGAGTTTATGAAGGTATACCAATCGGCACTAGACAAGCTCAGTTCAGAGACAGTAGAGTACATAAGAGGCATACAGGTTGTCAAAATCTTTGGAACAAAACTAAACTCATTCAAAGCCCTTGACGAATCTATAAAAAACTATTCGAAATATGCCTATGACTACTCACTTTCGTGCAAGAAACCATTTGTTATATATCAGTTGATTTTTCTGGCTTTAATTGCAATTATCAGCATACCGCTAAGTTTTTTCATTACAGGTATTGGAAACCCTAAGGATATTACCGTTGAGCTGATTATGATATTTTTTATCAGTGGTGTAATAATGGTTTCCTTCATGAAAATCATGTGGGCGAGCATGAATATTTTCAATGCTAAATATGCAATTGATAATCTAGAAGCCTTGTATGACAAAATGCAGAAGGATAAGTTGACATATGGAAGCAGAATCAATTTTGATAACTATAATATAGATTTTGAAAATGTGACATTCTCATATGGAGAAAATACGGTAATCGAAAACCTTTCGTTCTCGCTTCTCGAAAAGCGAACTTACGCCCTCGTAGGACATTCGGGTTCAGGCAAATCGACCATAGCAAAGCTGTTATCTGGATTTTATAGACTTGATGCTGGAACAATCAAAATAGGAGGACACCCGCTAGAGGAGTACACTAAAGAGGCGATTATACGCAATATTTCATTCGTATTTCAGGATAGTAAGTTGTTTAAGAAATCAATATATGATAACGTTGCATTGGCAGACGAGACAGCGAGCAGGGAAGATGTCATGAAAGCGCTGAGTTTAGCTGGTTGTGATGAGATTTTAGCTAAGTTTAAGGATAAGGAAAATACAATTATTGGCTCAAAGGGGGTTTATCTTTCGGGAGGAGAAAAGCAGAGAATTGCAATTGCAAGAGCCATTTTGAAGAACTCACCTATAGTAATAATGGATGAAGCAAGCGCCTCTATAGATGCTGATAACGAGTACGAATTACAAAAAGCTTTTAAGAATCTCATGAAGGATAGGACGGTAATCATGATTGCGCATAGACTAAGCAGTATTCAAAATGTTGATGAAATAATAGTTTTGGAAGGCGGTAAGGTGGTCGAGCGTGGAAGTAATGATTCCTTGATTGAAAAGCAAGGAATATATAGCAGGCTACTTCGCCTATATGAAACTGCAAATGATTGGAGGGTGTAAAATGAAAAACTATTTTAAAAGAAGATATGCCCTATCTGAGCAGGGCGCAAAAAATGTTACTACTGCATCTTTATATTGTACACTTACGTATTTTGCAAACCTTGCACCTATGTTCATTTTAATGATAGTGTTCGATCAGCTGATTCTGGGGAATGTACATGCTACTTGGCAGTATATTTGCATGTCAATAGCTACACTAATAATAATGTATTTACTCCTATCAAAAGAGTATGTTAGCCTTTATAACGCTACATACAAGGAGTCTGCAAAGTTGAGAACAGATATTGCTGAGAATCTTGCAGACTTACCACTTGCTTACTTTTCAAAGCATGATCTATCAGATTTATCTCAAACCATCATGGTCGATGTGAATTCGATTGAACATGCCTTGAGCCATTCAATACCTAAGGTTGTCGGTATGTGGATTTTCTTTCCTATTATGGGTCTAATGCTTGTAATTGGAAACTGGAAGCTTGGACTTGCAACAATAATTCCTACACTTGTGAGCTTTATAGTAATTCCGTTGAGCAAGAAGAAAGAAATCACGGCTAACAGTAAGTACTACAAGGTTTTGAGAGAAAACTCTGAGCTGTTTCAGGAAACCATTGAGCTACAGCAAGAAATAAGCAGCTTTAATCAGTCTAAGAATGTTAAGAGAAGTCTTTATAAAAAAATGGAGGAAAGTGAGAAAATTCATTTCAATGTTGAGATGATGGCGATGGTTCTTATTGCAATATCTACACTTTTTGCATATATCAGTGTAGCAGTGGTAATACTTGTCGGAATAGAACTTCTCATGCGTGGTGAAATTTCATTATTATACCTTGTGCTCTACATTATAGCTGCCATAAAGGTCAAGGAAATCTTTGATGTATCAAAAGAAGGTATCTTTGAAATGTACTATATTGAGCCAGCAGTAAGGCGAATAAAAGAGATAAAGAATGCTGTATTGCAGAATGGTAAGGACGTTAAGCTTTCTAACTTCAACATTGAGTTTAAAAATGTATCCTTTGCGTACGACAATGACACACAGGTGTTAAAAGACGTGAGTTTTACAGCAAATCAGGGCGAGGTTACTGCTCTTGTAGGCGCATCTGGTTCTGGAAAAACATCCATTTTGAGATTGATATCAAGATTATACGACTACGATGGTGGAAGTATTTTGATAGATGGAAAAGATATCAAGGATATATCGACGGATTCTTTATTCAAGGATATTTCAATTGTATTTCAGGATGTGACGCTATTTAATACAAGTGTTATGGAAAACATCAGACTTGGAAGAGAAGATGCAAGTGATGAAGAGGTAAGGAAGGCTGCTGAGCTTGCTAACTGCATGGACTTTATTGAAAGGCTTCCTGAAGGCTTTGATACTGCTATAGGTGAAAATGGCGCAGAGCTTTCTGGTGGTGAGAGGCAGAGAATTTCGATTGCAAGGGCATTCCTCAAGGATGCACCAATACTGATTTTAGATGAGATTTCAGCTAGTCTTGATGTTGATAACGAGAAGAAGATTCAAGAGAGCCTAAACAAGCTGATTAAAAATAAGACGGTAATTATAATATCTCACAGGTTGAAATCCATAGAAAATGTTAACAAGATTGTTGTAATAGATAATGGTGTTGTTGAATCTTCAGGCACACATGATGAACTGATGAATAAATCAAAGGTATATAGAAACCTAATTCAAAAAACTAAGCTTGCAGAGGAGTTCAATTATTAGGAGAAAGAAATAGAAAATATCAAAAGGCAGCCAAAAGGCTGTTTTTTGTTGTAAAACATATGAGCCTTTGTATGTCTGTACAGCCATAAATCTTGAAATTTTGCCATTTATATGGTATCGTTTATAAAAACAGTTAACAGTTAGGAGATGCCAGATGAGCATAATGACAGTGAAAAACCTATCGCATGGCTTTGGCGATAGAGCTATATTTAACGATGTTTCCTTCAGACTTCTCAAGGGCGAGCATATAGGCCTCATAGGAGCTAACGGTGAGGGAAAGTCGACTTTTATGAACATAATCACGGGCAAGCTTATGCCAGATGAGGGCACGGTGCAATGGTCCAAGAATGTGAGCGTAGGCTATATGGATCAGCATGCTGTGCTCAAGAAGGGCATGACCATTAGAGAGGCGCTAGCAGGAGCCTTTGATTCACTCTTTGATATGGAAAAGCAGATGAATGAGCTTTATGAGCAGATGGGAAGCGCTGACCCTGATAAGATGGATGAGATGATGGAGGAAGCCAGCGTTCTTCAGGAGCTTTTGATGGCGCACGACTTTTACAGCATAGATGTCAAGGTGGACGAGGTAGCAAGGGCTCTTGGACTCATGGATCTAGGGCTTGATACCGATGTTTCTGCGCTTTCTGGTGGACAGAGAACCAAGGTGCTTCTTGCGAAGCTACTTTTATCAAAGCCAGATATCCTTTTGCTCGACGAGCCTACAAACCATCTCGACAGGGAGCATATAGAATGGCTGAGAAGATATCTTGAGTCATATGAGAATGCTTTTATCCTCATAAGCCACGATATACCATTTCTGAATAGTGTTGTAAACCTTATCTACCACATGCACAACAAGAATCTCGATAGATATGTCGGAGACTACGATAAGTTCATGGAGGTTTTCAAGGTTAAGCAGGAACAGCAGGAGGCTGCCTACAAGAGACAGCAGGCAGAAATCGCAGAGCTTAAGGACTTCGTTGCCAGAAACAAGAGTAGAGTTGCTACGAGGAATATGGCGATGTCCAGGCAGAAGAAACTGGACAATATGGAGCTTATTTCAAGACCGACTGAGGCACCTGAGCCTGAGTTTGATTTTAAGGAGAGTAAAATCAGTGGCAAGGTTATATTTGAGACTAAAGATCTAGTCATAGGATATGATGAGCCACTCAGCAAGCCTTTGAATCTATACATGGAGCGTAAGCAGAAGATAGTAATCGAGGGTGCAAATGGCATCGGAAAGACTACTCTACTTAAGAGCCTTCTAGGCCTGATACCAGCGGTGTCTGGAGAGGCTAAAATGGGAGATTCTATCGAGCTCGGATACTTCGAACAGGAAAGCTCTGGTGATGGAGAAAAGACCTGTATAGACGAAATTTGGCAGGATTTTCAGGCATGGACACAGTTTGAGGTAAGACTTGCTTTAGCAAAGTGCGGTCTTACAACAAAGCACATAGAGAGCAAGGTTAAGGTTTTATCTGGAGGAGAGCAGGCAAAGGTAAGGCTTTGCAAGCTGATCAACAGACCTTCCAACCTACTTGTGCTAGACGAACCGACAAATCACCTTGATGTTGCAGCAAAGACAGAGCTAAAACGCGCACTTCAGGAATATAATGGCAGTATTTTGATGGTATGTCACGAGCCTGAGTTCTACGAAGGACTTGCCACAGAAATCTGGGACCTTTCAGAGTGGACGACAAGGCTGATATAAAAGGAGAGTTTCATGACTACCGCTGAAGATATCAGAAATAGACTTATGGATCTAAAGGATGAGGAATATAAGGCCTTTAATTCAAAGCTAATTCCAAACGTCGACGAAAGCCTTGTAATCGGCGTTAGAGTTCCTGCACTCAGGAAGCTCGAAAAGGAGCTTAGAGCTGAGGATTTAGGAGACTGGCTCTCTGACCTTCCTCATAAATACCTTGAAGAGAATACTTTGCACGGAATCGTAATTTCTAATATGAAGTCTCAGGAGGATTGTCTTTTTAGACTTGAGGAATTCCTCCCGTATATCGATAACTGGGCTACCTGCGATATAATAAATCCTAAGATTTTAGCAAAGGATAAAGCTAAGTTTCTCATTTGCATCAGGTCATGGATTAGATCAAAACATATTTATACAAGTAGATTTGGCATGGAGATGCTGATGAGCTATTTCCTCGATGATGAATTCAAGGAGGAATATCTTGAGCTTCCCGCTGGGGTTAAAAGCGAAGAATATTATCTTAACATGATGATAGCCTGGTTCTTTGCAACTGCCCTTGCCAAGCAGTGGGATAGTGCAATAGTTTATCTAGAAAATAATAGACTATCAAAATGGACTCATAACAAGACCATACAAAAGGCGATAGAAAGCTATAGAATAAGTCCTGAGCAAAAGGAATACCTGAGAGGACTAAAGATAAAGTAAAACCTCAGGAGAAGGTGGAAACGATGGACATCAAAAAAATATATCTAGTTTATTTCAGTCCGGGTGGAAACACGGAAAAGGTTGTAAAGCTAATCGGAACAAAGCTAGCTGGCGAGCTAGATGCTGAAGCATACGCAATTGACTTCACATCACCTGAGATGAGAAATGCGCAGTATAGCTTCGATGAAGATGCACTTGTGATTTTCGGTATGCCAACTTATGCTGGAAGAGTTCCAAACAAGCTTCTGGCTTTTCTTCAGGATGGTTTTAAGGGTAATGCCACAAAGGCAGTGGCTGTTACTACATTCGGAAATAGAAGCTTTGATAGCTCTCTGACTGAACTTTCGCTAGAGCTATATAAAAACGGATTTGATATCTTTGCAGCAGCTTCATTTGCCTGTCAGCATCACTTCTCCAAAGTAATAGGAACGGCAAGACCAGACGATGATGATGTAGCTGAAATAGAAAAATTTGCACTAAGCATAGCACATTTGCTATCAAAGTCAGAAGCAAAGTGCATAGAACACAGAAATATACTTGCTGATTCAGAGGTAAAGCCTTACTACATTCCGCTTGGTGAGGATATGCAACCAGCAAAATTCCTAAAGGCTGTGCCAAAGACTGTAGAAGAGCTATGTGATGGCTGCGGAGTTTGCATCAAAGCCTGTCCAGCAGGTAGCATTTCTTCGGACTATATGACGATTACAGGTCCATGCATTAAATGTCAGGCCTGCGTTATAAAATGCCACAGCGGAGCGAAATACTTTGATGATGAGGCATTCCTATCTCATGTGAGAATGCTAGAAAATAACTATACCAAAAGAGCAGCAAACTTTGCCTTGATTGAAAAGACTGGTGAAGTGTGATAGATTAGGTTTGTAGTAAATTAAACTACAGTTAATGGGAGGGATTAATGAAGTTACCTGATAGAAATGAAAAATATCAACAGATACTCTTGTATGTACTACTTGGAGCATTCAGCATCTTAGTGATGTTTTTCTTGCTCCTTAATATCGGCGTGATAGTGCCAAAGGGAATGAATCTAATTTCGACATTTTTCTCGCTGATTTCACCATTTATAGTTGGACTTGCAATAGTTTATCTACTAAATCCAATTGTAAACTGTATAGAAAAGATGCTTTACAAAAGCTTTGGAATTGTTTTAAAAAGCAAGAAAGATAAGCTATCATTTAGAAGCTTATCAGTCTTGATTACATATTTAATAGTTGCGGGATGTATTTTCCTGATTTTATCTGCAATCATCTCATCAATTGCCAAGGAAATCCAATTAGCTGATACCGATAGCCTCAAGAATATAGCGCTTTCACTTCTAAACTCAGGCAAGGAGTTCATAAAAGCTGTGACGAGTAAGCTTGAGCAGTTTGGCATAAAGTCTACAAATCTAAGCGAGTATCAGCAGAAGCTAATTAGCTGGATAAATGAAAGTACAACAAGTATAGCAAGCGGTGCCTTCTCGTTTGTATCAAATGTTGGAAGCGCAATATCAAAGTTCCTAATCGCTATGGTTCTTTCAATATATGTGTTAATCGACCTAGACAACCTGAAAAAATATTGGCAGAAGGTTGCAGGAGCACTGCTAGGAAGGCGCAGCTATGGTGCCGTATCAACCTTCATTAAGGATGCAGACTACTGCTTCTCAGGATATATCAAAGGCCAGTTCCTAGATGCCTGTGTAATGGCTGTACTAGTTAGTGTAGGACTTTCAATAGTAAATGTAAAATACAGCATCTTAATAGGTATCCTAACGGGAATCGGAAATCTAATTCCTTATGTAGGACCAATATTTGCCTACGGTGGAACAATCCTAGCTTGCGTAGTTGATGGTGACTTCAAAAAAATGGTAATCGGACTTATTGTGGTTTTGGTTATCCAGGGACTAGATGGAAACTTTATAAACCCTAAGCTATTATCAAATAGCATTTCGGTAAATCCAATACTCGTAATTATAGCTCTTTTGATAGGAGCTTCACTTGGAGGACTTCTGGGAATGCTAACAGCGGTTCCTATGGCAGCCCTGCTAAAGAAGGAATTTGATAGATTTGTAGCTTGGCGCGAGGCCAAGAAACTCGAAAAGTCAGGAGAAGTACAATGACGCTGACACAGATAAACTATGTTATAAAAATAGTTGAATGTGGCTCCATGAACAAGGCTGCTGAGCAGCTTTATGTAGCCCAGCCATCTTTGACGGGTGCAATCAAAGAGCTAGAGAAGGAGCTTGGCTTTAGCCTATTTAATCGTAGTGGTAAGGGCGTGAGCCTGACACCTGATGGCGTAGAATTTTTGATGTACGCAAAGGAGGTCTATGCTAGCTATGAGACCTTGATGGAAAAGTACGGCGACGGCGCAAAGATAAAGAAGAAGTTTGGTGTTTCGACCCAGCACTATTCTTTTGCAATAAAGGCCTTTGTAGAGATGGTAAAGAGCTTTGATACGGCTGAATACGAGTTTGCAATCAGAGAGACTCAAACTAGAACTGTTATTTCTGATGTTGCTAATCTCAGAAGTGAGATAGGCCTCCTTTATATGAGTGACTTTAATCGCAAGGCTTTGATGAAGCTACTTAATGCATCAAATATAAGCTTTACAAAGCTCATAGACTGCGATGCCTTCGTATATCTGTGGAAGGGTCATCCACTAGCTAATGAAAAGTCGATTAGCTTCGACCAGCTAAAGGACTATCCTTGCCTTTCTTTTGAGCAAGGTGATAACAGCTCGTTTTACTTTGCTGAGGAGATTTTGACGACCAATGAATACCCTCGAACTATTAAAGCTAACGACCGTGCAACCATGCTAAATCTTATGGTAGGCCTAAACGGATATACACTCTGTTCTGGCATAATTTGTGAAGAACTAAACGGAGATGACTATATAGCTGTTCCTTACGAGGATAAGCAAAACCCGAACAGCGTTATGGAAATTGGATATATCAAGAAAAAGGGTATAAGCTTAAGCCATACAGGAGATGAATACATAGAGCATCTCAAGAAATATCTTGGTGTTGCAGAGTAGTCCTAAAATATGAGCAAAACAAAATCGGTGCCTTCAGCACCGACTTTTTGTTATCTTTTAATGTGAATTCCTATTTAGCGTTTTCGCCTTCAGGATGCTGGTTTTCCTCAACGATTCTTAGGTAATCTGAGTATTCACTATCTAGTGGATTCTCGTACGGAGCTTCCTTAGTTGTCTTAGCAACTGCGTTGTTACCCTTTGTTAGAGAAATCATTGTTCCGGCACCGCCGACGCATCCGCCTGGGCAACCCATTCCCTCAAGTAGGTATCCATCGTACTTACCCATCTTAGCAGCCTGAAGAAGCTTGCGGCAGTTTGCGAGACCATCAGCGTTTGCAATCTTCATTTCTCTATCTGGCTCTAGCCTAGAAATTACCTGAACTACAGCGTTAGCTACACCACCGCTTACGGCGAAGTTTCTTCCTGCTGAGCTTCCGGTTGCTGTTTCATTTTCGTCAACCTCTACCTTCTTAGGATCGATCCCTCTTGAGTCGAACATTCCGATTACTTCCTCGAATGTAAGAACGAAGTCGATATATGGTCTGATATTTTCTCTTGTTGCCTCAATCTTCTTAGCAGCGCATGGTCCGATGAACGCAACCTTACATCCTGGGTGCTGCTCCTTAAGAACCATACCTGTTAGCGTCATAGGTGTAAGAGCCATTGAGATGTGTCCCTGTAGCTCTGGGAATAGCTTTTCTGCCATGCCTGACCATGATGGGCAGCATGATGTTGCAAGGAAAGGAATCTCTGCTGGAACGTTCTCTAGGAAGTCGTGAGCCTCCTGAATTGTACAAAGGTCAGCACCTACAGCTACATCAAGTACATCTGTAAATCCAAGCTCTCTAAGAGCAACCTTTAGCTGTTCCATTGTGATGCCATTTCCGAACTGTCCCGCAACAGCAGGTGCAACTGCAGCATATACTGGTGTATCGCTCTTGATTGCTGTAATAGTCTGGAATAGCTGTGCCTTATCTACGATAGCACCAAATGGGCAGTGTGTTAGACACATTCCGCATCCTACGCACTTATCTTCATCTATGTCTGCACGACCGTATTCGTCGGAGCTTATTGCATCCATTCCGCATACAGCAGCGCAAGGTCTTTCCATCTTGATGATAGCATTGTATGGACATGCAGTTACGCATCTTCCGCACTTAATGCAATTGTCCTGGTCAATGAAAGATTTACCGTTGATAATATCAACAGCATTCTTAGGACAGACTTCAGTGCATGGGTGAGCAATACAACCCTGACACATGTCAGTAACCTTGATAAGTTTCTCTGGGCACTGATGACATGCAAACTTGATGATGTTGATCAGTGGTGCCTTATAGTAGTTTTCACCCTTTACGATTTCGTCAATACCTGTTGTGATTGAGATGTGCTCTCTTGCTGGCTGAATGTCTAGTCCAAGAGCTGCACGGATTCTCTCTCCGAGGATAGCTCTCTCTAGGAATACGCTCTCTCTGATTGATGCAATTTCGCCAGGAAGAATCTCAAATGGAATCTCTACGATTTCGCTAAGATCACGATCTTCGTACGCAAGATTTGCTACTGCAGAGAAAACCTGACGGCGCAAATTATTTATTCTTGTGTATATGTCACGCATGTTTAAAAACCTCCGATGTATAATGAATACAATTTTACTTATAAATTAAATTTAAACCCTACATATCATACTATATTTTCATGTGCATGGGAACCCCATTTTAAATAATTTTGATAGGAATTTAACAATGATAAAATTCGATTGTATCAGAATACTTAAACGCTGATTTCTAGTGCGTCTGGAGCAAAGATAACAACAGTATTTTTTGAAATATTTAGATAGGCATTTGAGACCCTGAAATACTTTTTTTGCGTGCCTTTTAACCCTGCTGAAGAAGCAGGATTTTTTGCATCAAAATTTGGACCTGAGCTTGAGACGGAATCAGCCCTTTGAGTAGGTGGCTCGTTAATGCTGATTACTCCGTCCTTTATGCTCTTTGTCGTATCGCAATGATGGGGCATGAAACATTCCTGCCCCTCTGCATCTTTGATTGTCAGCGAAAGAACATCGCCTGAGTATATTATTTTCTTGTCTGTCTTTATCTCTAGGAGCATGGTATGGCTATTTTTCATTTTCGTACCTTTGTACCACTTCTTCAATTTCTCCTGCATAGAGGAACATGGACTCTGGAATATGGTCGTATTTGCCGTCGAGTATCTCGCGGAATCCTCGGATTGTTTCTGCTAGAGGAACGTATTTTCCTTGCATTCCTGTAAACTGTTCAGCAACTGCAAATGGCTGAGAAAGGAATCTCTGGAGCCTGCGGGCTCTTGCAACTGTCAGCTTATCCTCTTCAGAAAGTTCATCCATTCCAAGGATGGCGATGATGTCCTGAAGATCTTTGTATCTTTGCAAAACTGCCTGTACATCTCTTGCTGTATGATAATGCTCCTCGCCCAAGATGAGCGGATCCATGATTCTAGAGGACGATTCGAGCGGATCAACGGCAGGGTAGATTCCAAGCTCTGTAATAGCTCTCGATAAAACTGTTGTTGCATCGAGGTGAGAAAATGTCGTTGCCGGTGCTGGGTCAGTAAGGTCATCAGCAGGAACGTATACAGCCTGAACTGAGGTTATGGAGCCATTTGATGTGGATGTGATTCTCTCCTGAAGCGCACCCATCTCGGTAGCTAGAGTTGGCTGATAGCCTACAGCTGAAGGTATTCTACCTAGCAAGGCCGATACCTCAGAGCCAGCCTGAGTAAATCTGAAAATATTATCTATGAACAAAAGAACGTCTTGGTGCTCTCTATCCCTAAAGTGTTCAGCCATAGTGAGGCCTGTTAGGGCGACTCTCATTCTTGCTCCTGGTGGCTCATTCATCTGTCCAAAAACCATGGCGGTTTTGTCTATTACACCAGACTCTTGCATTTCGTTATATAGGTCATTTCCCTCGCGAGTTCTCTCTCCAACACCTGCAAATACGGAAATTCCTCCATGCTCTTTGGCTATATTGTTAATTAGCTCCTGAATGAGAACTGTTTTTCCAACTCCGGCGCCACCGAAAAGGCCAACCTTACCGCCCTTGGTGTAAGGCGCAAGAAGATCTATAACCTTGATTCCTGTTTCATATATCTGAGTTGAAGTCTCTTGCTGAGAGTACTCTGGAGAAGGAAGGTGTATAGGTTTTTTAGGTGCATCCTCTGGTGCTGGAATTCCGTCTATTGGCTCGCCTAAAACATTGAAAAGCCTGCCCAAAACATCATTACCAACTGGAACCTCGATAGGTGCTCCTGTGTTTATAGCCTTAAGTCCGCGCTTCATACCGTCGGTAGAGGAAAGGGCAATACATCTAACCGTGCTATCGCCAACATGCTGAGCAACTTCAGCTACAACAATATGATCTTCCATTTCAATTTTGATAGCATCAAGAAGCTGTGGCATCTCGCTATCTTCAAATTTGATGTCTATTACTGGACCGATAATTCGTTTTACAATTCCTGTATTCAAGTTATTCACCTAATTTCTTTTGGACCTTACCAAGCTTTTGTGATTCGTGGCCGACTATGATTTCTATCATCTCGCCAGTTATTGCGTTTTGGCGAGCTGTGTGATATTTGTTAGAAAGCGTCTCAATCATCTTGAGCGCGTTGTCGTTTGCGTTCTTCATAGCAATACGCCTTGCTGCGTGTTCGCAGAGAGTTGCCTCAGCGATATACCTAAGTATTTTCATCGATAGATAAGACCTTGCTATTTCATTAAAATATGCATGGTCATTATCGTGCTCAAAGAGGCTTGTATTATCTATATCACCATCTCCGCCTGGACCTATCTTTTCGAGAGGGAAAAGAAGCTTTGTGTCGATGTCAAAGGCTATAGGATTTCTATACTTAGTGTAGACGATTTTGATACTTGAAATTTCGCTTTTGCGATAGAGCTCAAGCACTTCTGATGAAAGCTTTAGAATTTGATTAAATGTTAGCTCATGTGCATGATCAGCATATATATCGGAAAATTTCTCTACCTCAAAGATATCAAGACCGTGCTTAATGCAGTAGTTAAAGCCCTTATCACCTAAAGGCACAAAGACAGTACCCGCATTTTTATTCATCTCAGCAGCATGCTTTATCAAACTCGAGTTATACCCTCCACATAGTCCCTTACATGATGTAATCAAAATGCACAGCTCCTTGACAGGATCCTCGCTGGAGTGTGGCACTATACCTACCTCAAACTGCCTCATATCTAGGCGCTTTTCGTAGTAGATTTCCGGTGCTATGTCGCAGGTTAGAATCTGAGCGAATTTTGATATCAAAGGTTCAATGTGATCCTTTGCATAGGTCAGATGGTCTGTGGATTGCTTGAGCCTGGCAGCTGAGATGAGCTTCATGGCACCTGTTATCTTCTCGGTGTTTTTGACGCTGTTTATATGTCTCTTAATCGCCTGAATTTGCTCAGCCAATATATTTACCTTCTTTCTTGCATTCCTCTATGCCCTGTATCAAAAGTTTTTCCGTTTCAGCAGACATATTGCCTGTAGCCACGATCTCCTGGCTTATCTCTGGATATTTCATAGCCATAAACTCATATAGACTATCCTCAAAGGAGGCTATGCGCTCTAGCTCAATATCATTTAGGTAGCCGTTTATTGCAGCGTATATTATCATGATTTGGTTTTCGACTGAGATAGGGGAGTACTGTTTCTGCTTGAGTATCTCCATTAGTCTCTTGCCGCTCTCAAGACGCTTTGTGGTATCTGAGTCTATATCTGAGCCAAACTGAGCAAAGCTTTGAAGCTCGCGGAACTGGGCGAGAATGAGCTTCATTGTACCTGAAACCTTTTTCATCGCCTTAATTTGGGCATTTCCTCCGACACGGGAAACAGAGATTCCTGCATTTACCGCTGGAATCTGACCAGAGAAAAAGAGATTGCTCTCTAGGAATATCTGTCCATCTGTGATGGAGATTACATTTGTTGGGATGTAGGCGGACACGTCACCTGACTGGGTTTCTATTATTGGAAGGGCTGTGATTGAGCCTCCTCCAAGTTCATCAGATAGCTTTGCAGCACGCTCCAAAAGTCTGCTGTGTAGGTAGAATACATCTCCCGGGTAGGCTTCACGTCCTGGTGGTCTGCGGAGCAATAGGGACATGGCTCTGTAGGCTACGGCGTGCTTTGATAGGTCATCGTAAACTATCAAAACATCCTTTCCCTTGTGCATGAAATACTCTGCAATTGCACAGCCCGAATATGGAGCGATGTACTGTATTGGAGCAGATTCGCTTGCAGTCGCAGATATTATGATGGTATGCGACATTGCATCGTGGTCCTCTAGCGTCTTTGCAATTTGTGCAACCGTTGACTTTCTTTGACCTATGGCAACGTAGATGCATATTACGTTCTGCTTCTTTTGATTTATTATAGTGTCTATGGCGATTGCGGTTTTACCAGTTTGCCTGTCTCCGATAATCAGCTCTCTTTGACCTTTGCCTATTGGAATCATGGCGTCTATGGCTTTAATTCCAGTCTGAAGAGGCTGGTATACTGAGCGTCTGTCGAGAACTCCTGGAGCATCGCTTTCGAGGTGTCTTGCCTCGCTACAGATAATCTTTCCCTTATCGTCTATTGCGCTTCCAAGAGGATCGAGTACTCGTCCAAGAAGCTCTTCGCCTACTGGGACCTCCATGGCTCTACCTGTAGGTCTAACTATGTCTCCCTGCCTAATTCCGCGGTCTGAGCCTATGATTACAGCTCCGACCATATCGTCGTCAAGGTTCATGGCCATTCCGTAGCTGCCATTTGGGAATTCTAAAAGCTCACCAGCAAAGCAGGATTTTAGGCCGTCTATATGAGCAACGCCGTCGCCGACCTCTATAACCTGACCGAAATCGGTTATTTCAAGCTCTGAGGTAAAGCTTTCTATTTTGTCCTTTATATTACTTAGGATTTCATCAGTATTAATTTTCATGCGCATCTCCAATTAATTAGAATTAGTATTGTAAGACAGGTGCAGGCGCATATCCTCCATACGCTTGCGTATCGAAGCATCTATAAGCTTATCGTCGATGGAGATGATGAAGCCACCGATGATTTTTTCGTCTATGCGATTTGTCAAAACACAGTCCTTTTTGATAAGGGCAGAGGTTTGTATTTCCATCCTTTGAATTGTTTCACGGTCAAGAGGTATAGCTGAGTAAACTATACCTTTGATTTTGTTTTCTTCTCTTTTATCAAATATGCGAAGACCCTCACTTAGGGCTTCGATAAAGGCATACATTTCCTCCTGTTCGTGCAGGGTGCGCTTTTCTAATGCGTAGGTATGTAGGTCACGATACTCACCATTAGTCTCTTTGATGAGATTGCGTAAATCTCGTAGGCTTTCTGTGGCTCTATCTAGCTGCTCGCAGAGTGCCTCTAAATCATTGCTATTTTTCTGTTTCACTGTTTGCCTCTGATCTACTGATTATTTCATCTATTACTGAAGCCTGAGCATCGGCGTCAAGCTTGTTCTCCAAAATCTTTTCAGCGACCTGAACTGCAAGTTCGCTGGCTTCGTTGTGGATTTCTTTTCTCGCCGCAGCTTTTTCTCTTTCAATCTGAATTCTTGATTTCTCACGAATGTCAGCAGCTTCTTTGCGGGCTTCGTCTAATACAGAGTCTGCCTGAATCTTTGCGTTTTCCATTGCACCTGCAATTATTGTACGCTTTTCTTTTTCGGCACCAGCGAGTATTTCGTTGTATTTATCAAGTTTTTTGCGGGCTTGATTTTCGGCTTCGTCTGCCTTTTGGAATTGCTCCTCGACCTGTGCTTTTCGTTCATCCATGAACTTCTTTACCTTTTCGAAGAAAAAATGCTTTAATATCAAAATGAGAACTAAAACAGTAATAACCGAAAAGATAAGATTCCAGTTTATAGTAAGCAGGTCTTGGTGTTTATTAATATCCAAAGTTCGTGCCTCCTTCAGGAATTTAAGTTACAATTTATTGCTTAGCATTATAGCAATTACAAATGTCAAAATACCTATGGTCTCCATGAGCGCCATGCCTACAATCATAGCGGTCTGAATCTTGCTTGTAGCTTCAGGTTGTCTTGAAATACCTTCCAGCCCCTTGCTCAATCCAATACCCTGGCCTAGGCCAATGCCAAGTGCTGCAAGTCCCATTGCTAAACCGATTCCAATAAATTCCATTGATTCTCCTCCTAAAGTTCTTCTCTATTTTCATTATTGCTTACTGTAGCTGTAATCTTCATAGCTGCGGCAAGATTAATAACGGTCAAAATTATAAATATAAAGGTCTGAATTGCCGGCTCTGCTATGTCAAAGATAGCATTCAGAGGTATAACTGTGATAGCACGTAAAAATGGCACATCGCTGAAAAAATTACTGAGCTTTGTCATGAGGTGCATCCATAGCTCGACTATGATGTAGCCTCCTAAGATATTACCGAAGATACGAAGCCCAAGCGAAATAGGGAGGGAAATTTCTTCTAAGATTTTGAGTGGCAGCATGAAGACATATGGTTCGCACATGTGCTTTAGTCTGCCTCTAAAGCCGTGAACCCTTGTTGAATTAAAAATGATCATCACCATCGTCATAATGGATAGTGCAAAGGCAACATTAAGGTCTGCAGTTATCGGCCTAACACCGAAAACACCTAGTGAGCTTGCACAAAATACGAAGGCAAGAAGAGTACCTATATATGGGGCAAAGTTAGAATTAGCTTTTCCCATATGTTTTTCTGTGAACTTATAAACCCATTCGACTATAAATTCTGCAAAGACCTGCTTGCCACGCGGGACAGTCTCAAGCCTACTACCTAGCCATATTCCCAGTATTGCGAGAAAGGCGGCTATCAAAATTCCGAATAGGGTACTTTCGGTAATGAAAAGCTTACCGTCGCCAAAACTAAATATTATCCTGGCACCTAATTCATTTATGTTTAACAAAACAAAGGCCTCCTTTTAATCCGAATTCAACAAAGATAACTAAACTAAAGCCTGTGATGGCTATAGCGAAGAGGAGCACGGACTGAAAGCCTATCTGCGTACAGACCCATGCGCCAAATATGTAGATGAGCAGCCTGAATATCATAAACTGTACCGCAAGAAGACGATTGAAACTAAACAACCATCGAACGGTCAAATTTAGAAGAAACCAATTTATGAGTGCTATCAGATATCCGATGAATATACCGCCAATCGCTAGAAGTGGATTTGACGAAATTATCAGACACATAATAGTGCAGATAGCACAATACAGGCTGAACGGTATTAAAACACCTAAAGCATTACGATTAATATTCATATTTGATTAATGCATCCTATATTTAATATAGGATTCCTGAATTACTTTGATAAAAAAGTTAACTACAGAAACAACGGAATTAAATTTGTTTTTCGCGCTAAAATGATGCGCGTTTTTTAGAATAAAACAAGTATTAAACTTAATACAATTTTAACATAGTGAAAAAGAGGTGTAAAGAATAAATACTCTGAAAAGCTTGTATACATTTTTAATTCGTGCACAAGTGTGTAAACATCTGTAAAACAATTTTAAAATATGGTAGACTTAATGTGAATTTTGATGGACGATAATTAGGTCAGAAAAAAGGTTACATATGGAAAAATTAGTTTTTATCGGATTGCTAGTGTTCTTGGCATTTGTGTTTATTGGAATATTGTTTTGGCTGCGTTTTAGATTGAAGAACACCTTTGAGAACGGTGTTCCAGTGTACGATGCCCCAGCAAACAATCAGACTAGGACGAGTAAGCTAAGCGTAGGAGAGTATGCAGTGCACATAGTTTTAATACTAATTAGCGCTGTAATTGCCTTTAGGGTCATGAGCGTGTTCCGTCATGGGGCGGCGCCAATTGGTGCTGCTATAATCACGCCTTCTGTAATGTCGCTTTTCAATGCACGAAGGAGAACCGGGAAATCTTGGATGGGTATCGTTGCAGTGCTTATGGTATTCGTGTTTTTGATGTTTGTATATATACTTATAGGTCTACCTGATAACGCACCACCGCTTAAAATTGACGGAACTGAAATTCATCTTACAGAGACTAAGATTTCGGATTTGATGGACAAGGGCTTTGAAATCTATGTGTCAAATGGTAGACATGACTATCCTAATTATGACGAGCTTTTGACAACGGGAAGCTATACTAAATACCAAGGAACTGGGGTTAGCGTACCAAACGGCTTTAAGTCATATGACTCAGCAGTTACAAGGTCTACCTATCTTCTTGTAAAGAAGAATGTAGTTCTCGGATGTATAGGTGTTTACGGAGATAAGAGGAAGAGTACGGAGCTGAAGGACTGTGTAGTTACGCAGGTTTGCTTCGATTCTGAGTGCACAGCTGTTGCCCAAAAATATGGAATTTCATATAATATAGATGGTATAGATTTGCTAAAGAAGCTTGACGAAAACGAGTTCACGAAAGTATTTGGGAAAAAAATATGGCTGACTCCAAGCGAGCCAAGAGATGAATATTTAGGTCATTATGGCGTGCAGTGGGGGGCAGGTAACAATGAATTCTTTTGGAATCATTATTTTATGAACTTAGACCTTGATTCGAATAATGATATAGTTAATTTCAATTTTAGTTCTAATATTGCAGCTGAGCGATAGAAGAATTTGCAAGGATAATTAGGCAAAATGAAAAAGAAAAAAGTACTAAGTAAGACAAAGTATGCTATTTATCTTCTGGTGGTCCACCTTATATGCATACTTTTCACTATAAGCAAAATGATGATACCTTCATGGGGTCACTGGTTAGAGACGACACGCTTTCTTTGGACAAGCTTTCCTACCTATGTATGCGTGTTAATAGCCATTTTCCCAATGGTATGCTTTTGGCCATATTTGATTAGCGCAGATTTTAAGCCGGGTACAGCAAAGACCTTGCTTGCGACTTTTGGTCTAATAGTAGGTAACGTGACTCTGATTTTGATATATACGACTATTTTGCACAAGGTATTATAGGTATAAAAAAATCCCTTTATAGGGATTTTTTGATTGCTTCAAGTAGCTCGTCATATTCTTCAAATGCTGGAACCTCTGGGTGATCCTTCTTAATTGAGTCTGTGGTTCTGAATAGGAATCCATACTCGCTCTGCTTAATCATTCCTAGGTCATTAAAGCTGTCACCTGATGCGATTGTCTCACAACCTGCAAGCTGAAGCGCCTTTACAGTATTTAGCTTGGAATCTTCTAGTCTCATTTTGATTCCTGTAATCTTGCCATCTGCTGCAACCTCTAGCTCGTTACAAAACAGAGTAGGGTATCCGAGCTTCTTCATCAAAGGCTTTGCGAATTCACTGAATGTATCACTGATGATTACAACCTGTGTAAGCTCTCTGAGCTCGTTTAGGAACTCGATAGCACCTGGAAGAGGATCTATCTTTTCAATTGTATTTTGAATCTGCTCTAGTCCGAGATTATTTTCTGCCAAGATATCGAGTCTGTATTGCATGAGCTTGTCGTAATCTGGCTCGTCTCTCGTTGTTTTCTTAAGTGCCTCTAGGCCTGTTTCTTCAGCAAAGGCAATCCAAATCTCAGGAACGAGAACGCCTTCTAGATCTAAACAAACTAACTTCATAATTAAATTCTCCTTAGTAAATAACAAAAAATATTGTAGGAATTATAGCATAATATAAATATTTATGCAAGAGGAGGCCTGGCTAAATAAAAAACCTCGGAACTAAATTCCGAGGTTCTTGGTGCGTCATCAGGGGTTCGAACCCTGGACACCCTGATTAAGAGTCAGGTGCTCTGCCAGCTGAGCTAATGACACATATTTGCTTGTCTAACGCAAGGAATATATTACCACAAGGGAATGGGCTTGTCAACGACATTGAGCAAAGTTTTTAACAAAGTTTTTATTCAGATACCAAATCGTTCAATTTTTACGGTCTGCTCCGACAATGATTTTCTTATTTATTTAATGTTGATATTTAAGTTCATAGGTAAAGCAAAGATATTTTATGGAAATTCATGCATAGTTTTTACTCGAAAAGGTTGACATCTAGTTGTATGGGTATTAACATGATAGTGTTGCACAGGCAATAGATGTGCAGCGAGTAGATAATTGAATGCAACTATCTTTGAGGCAGGTGAGAGTCCTGACCGGTGGTATAGTCCACAAACCTTTTTAGGCTGATTCGGTGAAATTCCGAAACCGACGGTATTCCAACATTTGATATTGGCTTGGTTCTGCGAGTTAATACAGCTAGTTGGTTAGTCCGGATGGGAAAAGATGGAATGGATAGATATAGGCTATTTTTGAGTCGGGCGTCATCAGTTCCATCAATTGATGGTAGCTCGGCTTTTTTATGTTCATTTCTTGCCAATGAGCATTGAGAAAACCGAAGCAATATATTTTGGAGGTATCTCAAATGGAAAGAGATGAAAACGTAATGAATTTAAACAAAGAAAAACACAAGGTATTCACAACAAAAAATATGATTCTTGTTGCGATGTTTGGAGCTATCAGTATGGCTCTTATGATGGTGGATTTTCCTATTCCGATTGCCCCTGGTTTTATGAAGTTTGACTTTGCAGATTTACCTGCTATGCTAGCAACTTTCATGATGGGACCTATAGAGGGTATACTAGTATGTATAGTAAAGCTTGCACTTAGACTTATGATAAGGGGAACAGAGACTGCTTTCGTTGGAGAGCTAGCTAACCTTATCGCAGCTATAGCATATATGGTTCCTGCAGCTCTTATCTATCACTTCAGAAGAACTAAGAAGGGTGCAGCTATTGCTCTAACAGTTGGAACAATTACAGTAAGCATAGTATGTGTACTTAGCAACCTATTCTTCATATTCCCAGCATACTCCAAGCTATATGGAATACCAATGGATGCAATTATAGGAATGGGACATGCGATAAACTCACATATTAATAGCTTGGGTTCACTTATGATTTTATCGATACTGCCATTTAACCTAATTAAGTTTGGTGTGGTATCTATAGTGACATTCCTAGTGTATAAGAGACTTAAGCACCTCATTTTCAAGGATGCATAAGATATGTATTCTCATAGTGTCTAAGGCTGAGATTAAGTAAATTAGCCTAAAGTTTTGATTTAGGAATTATAATAATGTGTATAAACCGATAATACTAGTGTAATTATGCTAGGCTTATCGGTTTTTGATTGTAAAATGTAAAAAACTAGAAGTTTTCTATTGTAGAAAGGGCTATAATGCTATATTATTAAAAGGAAATTTATCGCTCGGAGGAATTCATGAGATATAGTGAAATGTCAAGAGAAGAGTTGTTAGATGAAAAAAACAGACTCGAAATAAAGTTCAAGGCACTTAAAGAAAAGAACCTTAATCTTAACATGGCAAGAGGAAAGCCTGGTAAGAGTCAGCTTAATCTCGTAAGTGGGCTTTTGGATATTTTGGTAGAACCTTCTGAGTGCGAACTCGGAAATGTAGACATAAGAAACTACGGTGAACTTTCGGGAATGCCTGAAGCTAAGAAGTATTTTTCGGAGATTCTCGGCGTTAAGGAAAACGAGTGTTTCATTGGTGGAAACGCGAGTCTTCAGCTAATGTATATGACAATTTGTGAAGCGTTTACAAATGGCCTTCTGAATAGCGAAAAACCATGGTTTAAGCTGGATAAGATAAAGTGGCTATGCCCTGTTCCAGGTTACGATAGACATTTTACGATTACCGAAAAGCTTGGATTTGAGATGATTAATATTCCTATGCTTGAGACAGGTCCAGATATGGATCTTGTCGAGGAATTAGTCAAGGATGAAAGTGTAAAAGGCATGTGGAATGTGCCTAAATTTTCAAATCCACAGGGCATAATATATAGTGATGAGACCATAAGAAGACTTGCGGCGCTAAAGCCTGCAGCAAAGGATTTTATGTTAATGTGGGATAATGCCTATTGCATCCACGAATTTGATGGGGACTTTGTAGAATTTCCAGATATAATTGGACTCTGTAAGGAGTATGGAAATGCAGACATGGCATATGAGTTTGCTTCAACATCAAAGGTGACATTCCCTGGAGCCGGTATATCGGTTATGGCATCAAGCGAGGCGAATATCAAATATCTGACAAAGAGCTTCGGTGTTCAGGTTATAAGCTTTGATAAGGTTAACCAGATAAGGCATGTCAAGTTCCTTAAGGATAAGGCAAATACTCTCGCTTTGATGAGAGAGCATGCTAAGATTATGAAGCCAAAGTTTGATACGGTCATCAAGTATCTAGATAGAGAAATTGCTCCGCTTGGAATTGGCAGCTGGGTGGTTCCTAAGGGAGGATACTTTGTGAGCTATGAAGCTATGGAACATACAGCAAAGCGCGTGCTCGAGCTTGCTAAGGAGGCTGGTGTTGAGATGACGCCTGCGGGAGCAACATTCCCATGCGGAAAGGATCCTCAAGATAGCAATATCCGAATAGCACCTTCGCTTCCTCCAGTAGAAGAGCTTGAGGATGCCATGGATGTATTCTGCGTTTGTGCAAAGCTTGCAGCATTAGAAAAATTAGTCTAATCTTTTATATTTGAGAGGGGTACAATGAATTACATAAAGATAAGATATAAGTTTGATATACTTATTACAAAGATATCGTCTTTTGTAGAGATCCTTGCAGCGATTATAATTGTAATTGTTGCAGCAGGGGTACTTATCAGAATCTGTATAGGTCTGATTGAAGACGGTGGATTTACTAAGATGTCAACAGACGAGTTCAACAGGCTGCTTGGCGATCTTCTAGTAGTATCTGTAGGTATAGAGTTTGTAAAGCTTTTGATAAGGCATAGATTAGAGGATGTCATAGACGTTATGATGCTTGCAACTGCTAGGCAGATGGTGGTTGAACATTTACCGATGACTTCAATGCTCGTAGCGGTTTGTGCGATAGGAGTATTGTTTGCAATAAGAAGATTCTTGTTTATGGGAAGTGATTTAAACTTCTTCAAAAAGAAGTCTAATAAAACCGAAGAAGAAACGGAAACAAAGTAGAAAAAGCAAAGGACCTGACAGTAAAATGAACTGCGGGTCCTTTTTCGTATGTGTGTTTATTTGTTTATAATCTCAACAAAGCTCAAAGCTCTATCAGAACTTGGGAAGACTGCGCGAGCAAAGTTCTTGCCTCCGCCGCCTTTGCCTTCTAGGGAAGGAGCGTATTCCTTTACGAGGGCGCCGCAGTCGTTATTGCTTGAGAATATGAATACCGTGTTTGTGATATCGTCTATGAGGAAAAGAATATCGTCTATTTCAGGACTCATTGCATTTCCAATCTCCATTATGTCGTTTGAATCTAGGAAATTATACTGCCTTACTCTATCGTTAGACTCTTTCAAATCCAAAATTTCACGTTTTATGAATTCCTTGCTTAAGTGGTAAAGCCTATCTTTGATCTGTCTTGCTTTTTCCTTCTGGGTTTCATATTTTGATAAGAGATTAGTATGGCTTGCTGATAGGTCGTTTTCTAGCTTTGTCATTATATCAAAACGAGTATCGTAGTGAGCTAGAGCTCTTTGTCCTGCTTCGAAGAAGATGCGAAACATACCCTTATTAGGCTCAATCTTATAAATCTTGACCATCCCAACCTGACCTGCTGTTGATGGGTGGGTTCCGCAGCATGCGACGGAGTCTGCTGGATTAGAGATGTCTCCTATTGTTACAATCGTTATATCCTTTTCTAGGCTTAAAGCCTTTCTTAGAGGCATTTTCTCGGCCTCCGCCTTAGTATCAAAGTGGTAAGCAGAGACTTTGGTATTTTCCCATATAACCTTATTTGTCTCTAGTTCTGCATGCATGGCCATTTCCCAGTTGATTTCACTATAGTTCTCGTCAGCTTCAAGACTTATATCAATAGTCATATAGCCTTCTCCCATATGGAAGCCTCGGTTGACTCCGCCAAAGAGTCTAAAGAAGATTCCAGAAAGGATGTGCTCTCCGCAGTGTCTTTGCATGTTATCAAAACGTCTATCCCAGTCTATCTTTAAGCTAACAGTGTCTCCGGTCTCAATACTAGCATCGCATCCCTTTAGAATGTGGTAGACGATATTTTCTTTTTCAAAGACATCTATTACTTCAAATCCATTTATTGTTCCTAAATCACAGCTTTGGCCTCCACCAGTAGGGAAGAAAATAGTGCTATCCAAAACCAGGCAGCTTGTATTTTTTGAATGGTCCTTATCAAATTGTAAAACTACTGCATCAGCAATGCGTCTATATACATCGCTTTGAAAAAGTTTGATGGTTTTCATAAAAAATCCTTCCTTTTTGAATAGATAATTTGTGTTTTGTAACTGCCAGGCTTCCAAACTATGAACGCTCTACCATTTTTTTCCTAAAGAACAAAACTTTTATTTTTTTTATTATAAAATCTGTGGATAACTTGCTATTGACAAAACAGAAAAACAGAATACTCGTTGAAATATAGCGGTTTTCTTTTAGAAACTTATCCACAGGCAATAAAGGACAAAATTGTATACGATTTTTGTGTTTGCTGTGGATAAGTACTCATATTGTTGAAAAATATGGATTTACTTATGTTGAAAACCTTTGATGGAAAAACGAACAAAGGTTGACATAAAACATATTTAAGGAACTGAGCAAGTTTTTTTAAAAAAACACTACTTAACCCTTATAAAATTCTATAAATTCCCTAAAATCATCCATACCGCTATCGATGAAAGGACCTATAATCTTATCGTCGAATTTAAATCTCTCGATTTTGCCAAGCTTATCATTTCCTCTAAAGTAATCGGATAGGAAGAGCACCTTTGATATTATATCGGTATCGCCTGGCTCGGATGAGCAGACTATAGCTTCTTTACCATCGATGAAGAATACACTTCCTATTAGATCAGCATCCAGTCTAAAGTGAGGACTGCACACATGGTCGTTATTGTTCCTATATATCATGTATAGCATGCCGTTTTCGTGGGAGTGAGAGTTCACAGTGTGGAATGTCTTGCTTATGAGATTTGAAAACTCATCCTGACTGCATTTGCACTCTGCTGTCAAAACATAGTCTATTCGGCGAAGCTGCATAGCAGATTCCCAAACAGTGATTTCCATACAAGAAATTACTTTAGCCGACTTAATCACATCTTTCACAACACGAACTTCAGTAATTATGAGGTAAAAAAGACCATCGTCTTCGACTAGAGATTTACATATATACTTTCTTGGACCTGTCTTTTCCACATCATTCTTAAAAAGAGTGGATGGATTGCTTATTTTGAGCCCCTTAGAGAATTCTTCGTATGGGGAGGTTTCGCCATCAGTACTATAAAGGAAGTCCTCTGAACAAAGTATGCTAAGAGGAGCCTTATCCTTTCCAACACAGCGCATAATAAAGTAGTTGACTAGCTCATCATCTGACCTTAGTCTAATACATACCTTTGAAAGCGCAGAGATATATGTTTCTTTGTCATCGTCAGCACCTTTAATGGCCTCGCGAAACTGCAGGTAGTCTTCGGGAAACTCAGCACCATATTCTTCGGTTATTCTATCTGCACTTGCTATCAGTGCCCAGCTTTCTTCAGCACTAATTTCGACCCATTCGCCGCCAAGAGCGCCGAACATGGTATTTGCATGAGCTTCTATTTCCTCCTCAGAATCTGTAAATAGTCCAACATAGTCTGCTATGCCATACTCTTCATAGTCGAGGATAAAAAGCTGAGTGAAACGGTGGCCAATCATGTTATATGATAGCATGAGCCCAACCACACCCATGAGCCTAGTATTAGTTGCCTTAATCTCAAAGCAACTGTTTTTGAGCGAAGCCCTAAGTTCGTCAACCAAAGTAGGAGGCTTGGTTTTCAAACCACCTTCAATAACTGAAAATCTTGGGCTGCTACTGTTTATATTATCTTTTTTCAAAAAATACCTCTTTTTTTTTTATATAATTATAATCGCTTGCACAACAAAATGCAAAGATGCTTATAGTGTACTCAAAAGGTGTATTAGAAGGAAAAATTAGATTTGACTGATTATGGTGAATGTGCTAAAATTTATCCGTTGTACATTATGAGTTCTATCAGAAAGGTTTGAGATTGCACCTTAGGAGATAGCTAAGAGGGAACTCGGTGTAAATCCGAGACGGATTCCGCCACTGTAAATGAAGAGCAGCATTAGGGCAAGCGCAACCATTGGATTTTATCCGAGAAGGTTAATGCTGTATTGAGACATAAGTCAGGAGACCTGCTCGTAATCGAGATTTAAGTGCAGGAAGGCACTTAGTCTATTTTATTGCAGGAAAACGGACTGCAGCTTTTATTTATGTGCTGCGGTCTTTTTTATTGCAGCAGAAAGGAAGAACAAATGGCAGACAGAAGACACGGATACAAGAAATTGCTCGCCTTATTGCTGAGCGTTTTCATGATCCTATCGTTGATTCCAACATCAGCTTTTGCTCAAGTACGTGATGCAAATAAAGAAACTGATGGTATCGATGTACAGTTTTCATTTTCACACGATGAAAACTTTGTCGTAGCAAAGAATCATGGTGGCTTATCGAGTAAGCCCATGGCAAAGGAAAGAGTAAAACTAAAATACTTTGATTTAGCAAACTATGGATTAGAAAATTTCTATTTCCATAATGGCTCATACGGTAAAGATGATGAGGTAAAGGGTACAGCAGAAACTGCAAAGGGTCACATTACCTTGCTTCACCTCTACATATATATGGCAGAGGTTTACTACCTAGGCATTGATCCTGATAATGTAGGAGAAGGTGCTCTTAGGGATCATATAGGAACAGAACTCTTTTCTATGAGTGGAAAAGCAGGAAGCATGTATTTTACAGGGTTTCTAAACTTTGATAGCAATCTCAACTACTATGTAAATGGCAAGTTTCCGCAAGCTTCAGAAGGTTGGGGAGCAACGGCAGATCAAATTGAGTTAAATGATGGCGATGACATTCAGATAGGACATTTTTCAAACACTAACTTCTATGGTAGCAAGCTAGCCGGATTTAATGAACTTAATTGTAAGTCAGAGGTTAATGCAGGTGAACTACTAAACATAACTGCTGAGCGTCATTGGCAGGACATAATGTCTTCAGAAAGCTCTGGAACAGGAACTTTCCCATCAAATGTCAAACAGCTAAAGGTAATAAAAGCATCTGACTTTACTCACGAGAAGCTTAGCGAATGCAATGCACTAAAGACATTAGATAAGAATGAAGATGGTAGCTTTGATCTAGATACTACTGGTATGACTACTGGCAGATACTATATCGCTATGGAAGGTCAAATGGATCCAGAGCAGGATAAGGTTGTATCAACACCGGCGGTAGCTATTTTAGATGTAACCGGAGCTGAGGAAGAACAGCCTGAGGAAAAATTCCCGATTACAATAAAAGGCTTGCATTCAAGGCAGATTAAGAGCGGAAAACTCTACACTTTCAAAAATGGTGTTAAGGGAGACAAAAACCTTCTGGAAGGCATCGGTACATCGCCGGATAACTGGGCATTGCAGTATAAGACGGAGCTTCCGGCAGGAGACTACTGGTTCGAAGGCTATGGTCCTAACGATGAGCTGAACGGTGGCATAAAGCTGAGTTTCACAAAAGAAAATAACAGCGTAACTCTGCATAGAATATGGGACTTCAATATAGGAAACTCAGGATGGGTGCAGGACAAAGACTATAAGCTCGATGTCAAGGTGAGCGGAATTGATGGAACTCTCAGAACTATAAGCTTTGGTAAAAATGAGAATAATAAGCTTTCATTCCTATATATGGATAGGGACACAGTAGAGGCAAGTCTGACACCTATAGGAGATAAGGCGAAAACTCATACTAGTACTAAGGTCGTAAAGACCGCAAACGAGACAAACAGCAACACCGATATAAGTGCTACCATGCCTGAAATCACAGATCTAACGATAATTGCACCAAAGGGTTCAAAGGTGTCAGCAGGTTATGGTGATGGTAGAAATTACTATAAGTATAACTTCGTAGAGCCTGAAGTTACAGAAACATCAAATGGCGTTGTCGCAAGATTCAAGATGGCTAAAGGCCAGAGCAAGTATTTCTATCGTGTACAGAATCCTAAGGGTGTTACATACTGGGCATTTCCAAAGAACTTTAATGTAACTGAGCCTATAAAAGTAACAGAAAAGGACCTGCATATTGGAGACAGCAGTTATAAGAAGGACACGGTTTACAGATTCAATAAGAACATTCACGATATGGCTAATGTTTATATCAACATAAATCAAAAGGGTTTCCTTGAGATGGCAGAGGGCGGAAGCTATGAACTAAACTGTGTTAGAAACTGGCAGCCTATAGAAAACTTCATGAACAGCAAAATTGCAATTCCAGACTTCCACTATGAGGTAATAGATGAGAATGGAAATGCATCAGATGTAGTATCCGTAACAGCAGATGAAAACAACTCAGCAGTTGCAAAGGTTAAAGCAAACCACAGTGGAACTGCTATTGTACTCGTAAAATACGATGCAGTAATACACTCAGAAGCTCAAGGAGGAACTGACTTCTCAGCAATCTGGCCAGAACTAACTGGTGTGTTTATGGTTAAAGTTGGCAATAACGATTCATCAATACAGACAAATATGAATATCAATCGTGGGGTCAAGATGATGCCAATCGATGCAGAACATGACACAATTTACTATCTAAAGGGTGAAAATGGTGCAAGCTATTCGTTTAAGCCAGAAGCTGGTAGCACAGTGACTGTCAACAGAAGCGTAGTGGAAGAAAGCCTTAAGTATAAAGGATTCACTAATGATGGTGTTAATACAAATGCAAGTGGTGAAGTTACAGTATCAAAGTTAACAACGGGAAGACATATCATTAAAGTAGAAAAGGATGGTAAGGCAACATATCAAGTAATAAATGCAAGAGAGATGAACTATGAAATCCTTGACACAAATGGAAACAAGATAACGGATACAACAAAACTGAAGGCTGGAGATAGGATAAATATCCAGTTCAATGGTCTTTTAAATCCAGTGGAAAAGTTAGCAGGTGTATATAACAGAAATACAACAATTTCATATAAGGATAAGAATGGGAAATCATACAAATCCGTTCCTGGAAGTCCTTTCGGTGTTTACGACTTTAGTGGAAATCCAAAGCAGCAGCTAGTTTCATTGACTATTCCAGATAACATCGAAGGAGATGAACTTGAGCTAGTTAACGGTTGCCTAGAGAGCAATGGATTTGGAAGTAATCCAGGATCACATAGAAACCTAACATATTCACAGGGATTGAACCCTAATTTGAACGCAGATACTGTATCAGGAAACCTTAGCAGCTTGCCTAATATCAAAATCAAGCTAGCAAAGAAGTGCAAGGTGGATTTTGTTGGAAGCGGAATAAAGGATGTCGAGGGCGAAAACCCAAGATATTGCTCACAGGGAAGTGAATTAAGCTTTAAGATCAATAAGAAAGAGCTATATAAGTACACAGTAAGTGTTGATGGCACAGAGATTATACCAAATGATCATGGTGTTTATGAGATTACAGCTAAGCTTACAACCGAAGATGAACTAACAGTATCGATAGAAAAGACAATCGACGAGGATGCTCTAAATAAGAAAATTGCTGATATAGAAAAAGGCAGGGCTGATGCTGAGTTAAAGGCTTCTGAAGCAGAGAAGGCTCAAAAAGCAGCAGAGGCAAAGGCTTCTGAAGCTGAAAAAGCAAAGAATGCCGCTGAAGAAAAGTCTGCTAAGGCTGAAGAAGCTAAGAAGCAGGCAGAAGAAAAACTTGTTCAGGCTGAAAGTGAAAAGAAAAAGGCTCAAGATAAGCTTGCATCTGCAGAGACAGAAAAGGATAAGGCTGTAACTAAGGCAGAAAAAGCAGAAGCAGAAAAGAAATTAGCTGAAGCAAAGGCTGAAAAGGCAGAGGCTGATAAGAAGGTAGCAGATGCAAAGGCTGAAAAGGCAGAAGCTGCTAAGAAGGCAGCAGAAGCAAGAGCAGAAAAAGCTGAAGCTGAACTTAATAATGCTATTGCAAAGGCAGAGAGAGCAGAGGCTGATAAAAGAGCTGCTGAAGCCAAGGTTAAAGAACTTGCAGAAGAGGTTGAAAGATTAAAGAACGATAAAGATAAGGGCACAGAGAGAATTGCAGGAGAAACTCGTTTTGAAACTTCAATGGCAATAGCTGATAAGCTAAAAGAAAAACTTGGTGTGGAGAAGTTCGATAATATTGTAATTGCAAACGGTGATAACTTTGCGGATGCACTTTCGGCTACATACCTTGCAAAGGTAAAGAATGCTCCTGTTTTGATAGTAAATAAGTCAAGTGCAAATGACATAAGTGCTTATGTAAAAAAGAATGCATCGGAAAATGCAAATATCTATATCATAGGAGGAGAAGATGTCGTATCAAAGCAAATTGCTGATATGATGCCAGGAAAAAAACATAGACTTGAGGGTGACACAAGATTTGAAACAAATCTAGAGGTTCTTAAGGCATCTGGTGTTCATGGTGAGGATATCGCGCTTTGTAACGCATACAATTTTGCTGATGCACTTTCGGCATCAGCAGCAGGTAAGCCAATAATGCTAGTAGGAAGCAAGCTAAGTGATGAACAGATAGCATACTTAAAAACTAATAACGGCAAGAAGTTCTATTTGATAGGTGGAAGTGATGTTGTTAGCAAGAATGTTGAAAATGCAGTATCAAAGCTTGGCAATGTTGAACGTCTAGAAGGTTCAGATAGGTTTGCTACATCAAGAGTAGTCGCTGAAAAATTCTTTGCAGGAGAACACAAAAAGGTATACTTAACATATGGTCTTAACTTTCCAGATGGCCTTTGTGCAGGTGTATTATGTGCTATTGATAATAGCCCTCTACTTTTAGTAAGTAATAGCAATTTATCTGAAGCAGCTGCGTATATATCTAAGGCAAAGGTTCAAAAGTGCTTTGTGTTGGGCGGAGATGATTTGATTTCGAGCGAAGCTGCTAACAAATTACTTAAGAAATAGACTTATATTCCTAATATATAGTTAAACCCAAATACTCCACAAGTCTTAGCTGACTTTAATATGTGAAGTGTAGCACAGAGAGGGCACGAAATAAACTTCGGCCCTCTTTTGCTTTGATTTTGCGTACTTAATAGATTAAAATATCATTTACTTTGCCTTGACAATTTTGTTAAAATCTGTATACTTTGGGTATAATCCTTATCAAGAGCGGCGGAGGGAATAGGCCCTGCGATGCCCGGCAACCTATGTGCTAATAGGCACGGAAAGGTGCTACATCCTACAGATAACAGTCTGAAAGATGAGGAATGAATTGTGAGTTCAAACCTTTTCTTTTTGAGGAAAGGTTTTTTCTTTTGATAAGGTGAGGAAAGGAGCAAAAATGAGAAAGCTATTTACTTCAGAGTCAGTAACAGAAGGACATCCAGATAAAATCTGTGACCAAATTTCAGATGCGATTTTGGACGCAATTATGGAGCAAGATCCACAGGGAAGAGTTGCCTGCGAAACAACTACAACAACAGGATATGCAATGGTAATGGGTGAGATTAGCACAAACTGCTATATTGACATCCCAAAGATCGTTAGAGGTGTAATCAACGACATAGGATATAACAAGGGTGAGTATGGTTTTGATGGAAACACATGCGCAATCCTATCAGCTATCGACGAACAGTCGTCAGATATCGCTATGGGCGTTGACCACGCACTTGAGTATAAGGAAGGCACTCTCAATGACCAGATTGAGCAGGTTGGTGCAGGAGATCAGGGACTTATGTTCGGATATGCTTGCAACGAGACACCAGAGCTTATGCCTATGCCAATTTCACTTGCACATAAGCTAGCGCTAAAGCTTACAGAGGTGAGAAAGAGCGGAGAACTTTCATACCTAAGACCTGACGGAAAGAGCCAGGTTACAGTAGAGTACGATGGACATCAGGTTAAGAGAGTTGATACTGTTTTGATTTCAACACAGCACGATCCTGATGTTAGCCAGGAACAGATTCACAAGGATATCATTGAGAAGGTAATCAAGGCATCAATTCCAGCAGAACTTCTTGACGATGAGACAAAGTACTTCGTAAACCCTACAGGCAGATTCGTAATCGGCGGCCCTCACGGAGATTCAGGTCTTACAGGACGTAAGATTATCGTAGATACATACGGTGGATTTGCACGACACGGCGGTGGTGCATTCTCAGGTAAGGACCCAACAAAGGTAGACCGTTCAGCATCATATGCAGCTAGATATGCAGCTAAGAACGTAGTTGCCGCAGGACTTGCAGACCGCTGCGAGATTCAGCTTGCTTATGCAATCGGTGTTGCTAAGCCTGTTTCCATCATGGTTGATACATTCGGTACAGGAAAGCTCGACGATGAGGAAATTGCAAAGATTGTAGAGAAGAACTTCGACTTCCGTCCAGCAGCTATTATCAGAGATTTGGATCTAAGAAGACCTATCTACAGAAAGACTGCTGCATATGGACATTTCGGAAGAACAGATGTTGAGCTACCTTGGGAAAAACTAGACAAGGTAGATGCCCTAAAGGCAGAATTATAATTGAATTGACAACATGATTAAATTGACAGACTAGAAAAGTTCGATATATGGGTATTTTACTCATATATCGAGCTATTTTATTTGCATTGAGAATTGTTTTTGATATAATATATAGATAGCTCAAAATTGGCCTATCAAAAGGAGAATTTTACACATGGGAGTTAAGGTAGCTAAGTTCGGTGGCTCTTCTGTTGCCGACAAATTTCAGATTGAAAAATTAAAGGAAATCATTACAGCAGACAAGGACAGAAGATATATCATCGTCTCAGCGCCTGGTAAGCGTTTTGATACAGATACAAAGATGACGGATATCCTATATCTTTGTCATACGCATAGAGAGCATAACTTCCCATACAACCAGCTACTTCAGGTTGTAGAGGATAGGTTCACTGCTACTGCTGCAAACCTAGATACAAAGGTTAATATCGCTAAGGAGTTTGATATCATCAGAGAGAATCTAGAGAAGGGTTGTACGCCTGACTATATCGCAAGCCGAGGTGAGTATTTGAGCGCTATGCTAACAGCTGACTTCCTAGGCTATGACTTTGTCGATACGCAGGAGCTCATTTTGTTTTCTGATAACGGTAAGATGCTTGAAGAGGAGACAAATAAGGCTATCAAGGAATGCTTAGATAAGCACGAATATGCAGTTCTTCCTGGCTTCTATGGCTCATATAAGTCATCAGGCAATGTTAAGACGTTCTCAAGAGGGGGCTCGGATATCACTGGTGCTGTAGTTGCTAGAGCTATAGGCGCAGAGGTGTATGAGAACTGGACAGATGTTTCAGGCTTTTTGATGGCTGATCCGCATATTGTGGATAATCCAAGAAGAATCGATAAGATTTCATACAAGGAGCTTAGAGAACTTTCATATATGGGAGCTTCAGTTCTTCATGAAGATGCTATCTACCCGGTTAGAGTTGCAAATATTCCAATCAACATCAGAAATACAAATCTTCCGCAGGACCCAGGTACAATGATTACTGCTGAGCCTGAGTATACGGGAGATGGAGATGTAATTACAGGTATTGCTGGTAAGAAGGACTTTACAGTTATTGCGCTATACAAGCACATGATGAGCACAGAGCGTGGATTTGTTAGAAGAATCCTTGCTATACTTGAGGACTTTGATTGCAGCTTTGAGCACATTCCAAGCGGAATAGATACGGTATCTGTAGTAATTTCTAATAGCTCTATCAAAGGCAGACTAGATGATATGGTAGATGCTTTTAGAAAGCAGCTTGAACCAGATGGAATAGAGTGCTTTGAGGATATGGCGCTGATTGCCACTGTAGGTCACGGAATGAACAGACGTAAGGGTGTATCAGCTAAGCTATTTGGAGCACTTGCTGATGCAAATGTAAACCTGAGGATGATAGAACAGGGATCAAGTGAAATCAATATCATCGTCGGAGTAGAGAATAAAGATTTTGAAACTGCTATCAGAGCGATTTATAACGCTTTTGCATAGATAGTGGAGGGAATGTAGGAATCCAGATGAATATAGCGATTATAGGCGGAGGAAAATTAGGCATCAAAGTATGCGAGGCGCTAGTTGGTGGAGATTATTCAATAACGATTGTTGACACAAATGATGCGCTGCTCGACAGACTTTCTCAGCAGTTTGACGTTATGACTGTAAATGAGGATGCCAGAGATATCAACGTACTAAAAGAGATAGGAATAAACAAGTCCCAGTACGTGCTTGTTGCAACTGGTAGGGACGAGACTAACCTTGTCATCGGTGGCTTTGCTAAGAAGCTAGGATGCCACAGGGTCATAGTCAGAGTTAGAGACCCAGAGTATATGAAGCACTTCGAATTCATCAGAACATCAATGGGTATCGACTACATCGTTAACCCTGATTTTGCTATTACTATGGAGATATACAAATATCTCTCAGAAAAATACACGCTAAACAACGGTGTTTTCACAAGCGGCCGAATTGCACTTATCGAGTTTAAGGCTAAGCGCAAGAAAGAACTCATCGGTCTTAAGATGCCTGAGGTTAGAAGGCTTATGCCAGACATGCTGATTGCCGCTATTTCAAGAAATGGTAAGGTTATCATACCTCATGGTAACGATGAAATCCGCGAAGATGATGCTGTTTACGTTGTCGGAGAAAAGACTGAAATCATGGAGCTTAACAAAAAGGTTCATGTAAAGGGCAAGTATACAGATCTTCAAAAGGTAATGATTATCGGTGGAGGAAAGACTGGCTACTATCTAGCTCAGAGGCTTGCAGATTTTGGAGCTTCAGTTAAGCTCGTAGAGCAGAGCAAGGAAAGATGTCAGTACCTTTCAACAAGAATACCAAATGTCATGATTCTTCACGGCGATGGAACTGACATGGATATGCTTGAGGAGGAAAACATTGATGAGATGGATGCCTTTGTTACAGCAACTGGATACGACGAACAAAACCTACTGCTTGCACTAACTGCAAAGCAGAAGGGAATAGAAGATGTAATATCTAAGATCAGTAGAGAAAGCTATTCTGGACTGATTGAGGAGATGGGTGTCGACATGGTGCTTAACCCACTCGATATCACAGCTGCTTATATCTTCAGTATTATCCAGGGCGAGAAGAGAGTAATTTCATCCATGCTCGTTCAAGGTCAGGCTGAGATTATTGAGGTTGTAGCAACTCCAGGAATGAAGATGGTTGGAGATACTCTTCAAAACCTAAACCTTCCTAAGGGAGTTCTTATAGCTTCAATATATCGTCAGGGAGAGGTTATCATACCTGACGGAAATGCTAGAATCAAAGATGGAGATAGAGTGATTATGTTCTCGCTACTATCCGATATCGCAGATCTAGAGAAACTTATGAAGATTAGATAGTGGAGTGTTAGATGTCATCTAAGAAACACAGTGCTTTACTGAGAATGATGGGGGCTCTATTTGCAGTGCTTGGTATTTCCTTTATACCGCCTGTAATAATAGCCCTTATCTATGGTGAATATTTTGAGGGGCTTTGCTTTGGCGGTACAATGGCAGCGTGCGGCATAGTAGGGCTTATTTTGATGAAATTTTTCAATCCAAGTGATCTTAAGCTTAAGCAGAGGGATGGCTTTTTAATAGTTAGTTTAATTTGGATTGTAAGCTCCATCATCGGCGCTGTGCCAATGGTTTTGACAGGTGCTATCCCAAATCCTTTTGATGCATTCTTTGAGCTATGCTCGGGTTTTTCGACTACAGGAGCTACTATAATGACAGATATAGAGTCGCAGGCAAAGTCTGTGCTCTTTTGGCGTTCATTCACGCATTGGCTAGGGGGCATGGGTATAGTTGTGCTTGCAACTGCACTTCTTCCATCTATAGGAATAGGTGGACAAAATGTTGCGTCTGCTGAGACCCCAGGACCAACTCTAACAAAAGTAACTGCAAGGTTTTCAGATAACTCCAAGACGCTTTATATTCTATATATAGGATTTACAGTAGTAGAATTTATTCTGTTAGTAGTCGGTGGAATGAGCGCATATGACTCAGCTATTCATACATTTGGAACCGTTGGAACAGGCGGGTTTTCAAACTATGCAGACAGCGTGGCGCATTTTACAAGTCCTTATATTCAGTGGGTTATAATCATATTTATGGCGCTTTGCGGAATAAACTTTAACCTTTACTTCTTTATTCCTCGCAAGAGATTTAAGGATTTTTTTGCAGACGAGGAACTAAGACTATACCTTGGAATTATATTTGTTTTCTCCTTTGCTTCAGCAATCGTACTGATGCTTCAGGGAGGGTATGCAAGCATATCAAAAGCTATAAGAGATTCCTTTTTTCACATAGTTTCCGTTATAACTACAACGGGATATGCAACGACAGACTATGATCTTTGGCCTGCCTTCTGCAAGATGCTTATATTTATTGTTTTGATAACTGGTGCGTGCTCGTCTTCTACAGGTGGAGGCGTCAAGATAATTAGAATTCTTGCAGCTATCAAATATGTTAAACGTGGATTTTTCCAGAAGCTACACCCAAACAGAATCATTAATATGACTATTAATAAGATTCCTGTGCAGCAGTCTGTTGTTACAAATATAGTTAATTTCATTTTTCTTTATATAGCCGTGCTCTTTGTTGGAACACTACTTATTGCCGTGGATGGTAAAGACCTTGTCACAAGTCTTACTGCAGTTCTCACATGCCTAGGCAATGTGGGCCCTGGCTTTAATGGTGTTGGACCAACTATGAATTTCAGCGGTTTTTCGGACTACGCGACATTTGTGCTATCCATTTTGATGATTGCTGGAAGGCTAGAGTTATTTACTTTGCTCGTCCTATTTTCGCCTAGGTACTGGGACAGCAATAGGGTTTAAGGAGGTAGGAATTGTCATTTAATCATAAATTGATATTTAGAACAATCTCTACGCTTCTTTTGCTAGAGAGTGCGACCATGCTTCCATCCTTTCTTTGCGCAGCAATGGATCACGACCTTATGTCGCTTAGAGCCATGACTTTCTCGATAGGAATACTTGCTCTTCTTGGAGTCTTAGGATTATTCCTAACAAAGAAACAGACAGGAAAGGTAATAAAATCAAGAGAAAGCTACTTTGCAGTACTTGTGTGTTGGCTAACTGTAATCATGGGAGGAATTCTTCCGTACATTTTTGCAGGACAGGGCTTTACGGTAGTAGATGCCATATTTGAATCAGTTGCATCTTGGACAACCAGTAGCTCATGGGTAATAGATCCTAATCTCATGCCTAGAGGAATTTTGCTATGGAAGGCCACCTCAAGCTGGCTTGGCGGAATGGGGGTAATACTTCTTGCCATCATTGTTATGTCGTCGCTAGGTGCAAGTGGTAAGAAGCTTGCTGCAGCCGAACTTCCAGGCCCTGAACTTATGCAGGGAAGCGCAAGAATCATGGAAACCGCATATCTTTGCTATGGTATTTATGCTGGAATCTCAGTGCTTGAGCTAATGTTCCTTATGCTCGGCAAAGTACCTTTCTTTGAGGCTTTAGTAAACACCATGACATCTATATGCACGGCCGGTATATTAGACTATCACGGTACTGTTGAAATGTACTTTACACCTTATGTGAAGATGGTCATTGCAATATTTTCCATAATTTCGTCGCTCAACTTCCTTGTATATATCAACATATATCAGGGTAGAATGAAACACATCATCAAAGATATAGAGAGCAGAGCCTTTCTCATAATAATAGCAGTAGCAACTTTGCTTACTGCTGGAGGACTCTTTATTTCAGGAACAAGTACAGGTATCAAGGAATCCCTCTTAAATGCTTTCTACGGTGTAGTTTCATTTGCATGCACAAGCGGTTTCCTATTTGCCGATGTTGGAACCTGGCCAACGGTTTGCAAGGTTGTCTTGATAGCGGTATGCCTAATAGGTGGATGTGCAAATTCAACCTGTGGAGGAATCAAGGTGATAAGGTTTGTAGTATTCCTCAAGCTAATATCTAGAGGTGTGTATAAGAGGATACATCCAAAGTCAATAAAAGCCGTTACAATTCAGGGTAAACCTGTTTCAGCAAGCAAGGCTTCAATCATATCGACGTTCATACTACTTTTCATGGCGGTATACCTGCTTTCGGCTTTAGTGCTCTCACTAGAAAATATGGATATGGAGACCACGCTAACGGCACCTATCGCTCTATTCACAAATGTAGGTGCGGGTTTTGGAAAGATAGTGAATGCTGATTACAGGATTTTTTCACCGGCAGGAAAGCTCGTTTGCTCGGTTATAATGCTACTTGGAAGACTAGAGATGTACGCAATACTGATACTTTTCTCAAGATCTTTCTGGGATTCAGACAAGGCGAGATAAATTTGATATTAAAGCTCCTTGGTTATCCAAGGAGTTTTTTGTTGCAAAAAACTCTTGTATAATAATACTTTTGTGATACAATAATTAACATAGTTAAGTATTAACAAAGATAAATATTTTACATATGAGGAAGGAAAGGCAAAATGAATTTTGATTGTGGCAATATAAACACCGAAAATATGAGCTATTCTCAGAAGTTTGCAGCAATAATTGCAAGGCTTCACAAGCTTAAGTTCGGTAACATGCTTACAGGGATTAGCGAAATTGAGTTTAAGACCATGTCTGCTATATCAAGAATATCAATGAGCGGTGATGTGAAAGTTAGCGACATCGCAAGATACCTTGAGCTTTCTGCTCCTGCAGTCTCAAGAACTATGAAGGCACTTGAAGAAAAAGAATATATAGAGAGACAGACGGATAAACAGGACAGAAGAAACACCTTTGTAAAGCTTACAACAAAGGGTGAAGAACAGCAAAAGGCTTGGATGAAGTCATTTGAAGAGTTCTCAGAAGCTATATTTGCAAGACTTGGAGATGAGAAGTCAAATCAGCTGCTTGAGGATCTAGAAGCCTTCGTTAAGGCAAGCAAGGAAGAAATGAAAGCAAGAGAAGAAGCAAAGAAATAGGGGAAAACAGTGAGAAACGTATTTAAGAATTTTTTGCCGTACAAAAAGACGGTGTTTATGATAATGATCTTGCTTGTGGTTCAGGCGTATTGCATGCTTTCACTACCACAGTACACATCAGATATCATCGATACCGGAATACAGAATAAGGGTCAGGAGCACATAGTGCCTAGCAGGATAAAATCTGAGGATTTTGAGCAGGCGAAGCTCTTTATGAACGACAATGAACTAAGGCTTTGGGATACGGCATACCAAAAGTCTGATGACGGAAAGACATATGATCTAAAAGCAGGCGATGATGAGCTATCAAAGCTAGATGATAAGCTCCTTGTTCCTCTTGCGTTAAGCTATCAGTTCGAAAAGATGCAAGAAAAGAGTGGTGAGGCTTCTGTCAAAAACTCAGACGAAAATGCTAGTGCAACTGAAAATACAAGCACAATGGAAGCTGAGGTAGTAGCGCTTAAGGAGCAGATAGGTAAAGCACGCGAAAAGCTTGAGAAAACAATAGATAAGGTCGGTGAAAAAACTGTAAAATCCATGGGCATGGCATACGCAGTTGATATGCAGAAAAAGGCTGGTGTCGATATAGATGCTATGCAGAAATCATACCTATGGTCAGCTGGATTAAGAATGGTAGTATTCTCATTTTTGATGCTAGTGGTATCTGTAATGGCTGCGTACCTAGCTTCTGGTGTTGCTGCGGGCATAGGTAGAGATCTTAGATCAAAGATTTACAAAAATGTAATTAGCTTTTCAAATGTGGAGATGGATAAATTCTCTACTGCTTCTCTGATAACAAGAAGCACAAACGATGTTCAGCAGATTCAGCAGGTCAGTGTCATGCTTTTGAGGATGGCCCTCTTTGCTCCAATCATGGGACTTGGCGGAGTATATAAGGTAACTCAGACAGGTGCTAAGATGGGTTGGGTTATTGCAGTTGCGCTTGTTGTAATATTTTTGATAATAGCACTACTAGTTTTAGTGGCAATGCCTAAGTTTAAGAAAATGCAGGTTCTAGTCGATGATATGAACCTAGTTTCGAGAGAAATTCTGACGGGCTTATCTGTTATCAGAGCATTTGGTAGAGAAGAAGAGGAAGAGAAACGCTTTGATGAAGCGAATCAAAAGTTAAGAAAAAATCAGCTATTTACAAATAGGGTCATGACTTTCATGTTTCCTACGATGATACTTATTATGGACGTTCTGGTTATCGGAATAACCTGGGCAAGCGCAAATCGCATCGATATGGGAACGCTAAGAGTTGGCGCTATGACTGCATTTATCAGTTACTCGATTCAGATAGTTATGTCGTTTGTAGTGCTGACAGTAATGTCCATCATCCTTCCAAGAGCAAGCGTTGCGGCAGATAGAATAGATGAGGTTATAAGATCAAAGTCTTCAATACTGAACCCCAAAGAGCCTAAGAGCTTGCCGTTAAACGGTGAAGCAGGCGCAGCAAACGGAGTCCTTGAATTTGAGCATGTAAGCTTTAGATTTCCTTGTGCAGAAAACAATGTAATAGAAGATATAAGCTTTACCCTAAGGCCTGGCACGGTTACTGCAATGATAGGAAGTACGGGAGCGGGAAAAAGCACTATAGTCAATCTCATTCCGAGATTCTACGATGTGACGGAAGGCTCCATCAAGCTCAATGGTGTCGATCTTAGGGAGCTTGATCTTAAGGAACTCAGAAATCAGATAGGCCTTGTGCCACAAAAGGGAACTTTGTTCTCTGGAACTATAGCAAGTAACCTTCGCTTTGGAAATAATGAAGCAGATGACGTGCAGCTTAAGGAAGCTGCAGAGATAGCGCAGGCCCTTGATTTCATAGAGGAAAAAGCTGATGGTTTTGATTCTTCAATTTCGCAAGGAGGAAGCAATGTGTCAGGAGGACAGAAGCAGAGGCTTGCAATTGCAAGAGCGATAGCGAAGGACCCTAGTGTTTATGTATTTGATGATAGCTTCTCAGCACTTGATATGAAGACTGATGCAAAACTGAGAAAGGCGCTTAGCGAGAAGACCAAGGATGCTTCAGTTTTGATTGTTGCACAGAGAATCAGCACTATCATAAATGCAGATAATATTTTGGTTTTAGATGAAGGAAGAATAGTTTCTTCAGGAAAGCATGAGGAACTTCTCAAAACATGCGATGTATATGCGCAAATTGCAAGCTCTCAGCTGTCCAACAAGGAACTAGGAATAGAGGGGGCGTAGACATGGCAAATAAGAATAACAATCGTGCGCCTCGTAGCAAAATGGGAAGAGGGATGAGTGTCGATAAGCCAAAGAACTTTAGAAAGTCGCTCGGAAAACTCTTCAAATATATGGGCAGATACAAGTATGCGATATTTGCAGTGATGGTCATGGCGGCTATTTCGACAGTGTTCTCAGTTGCTGGTCCTAAGGTTATGGGCAAGGCGACAACGGAGCTTGCAAATGGCCTCATGAAGAAGGTGAATGGTACTGGAGGAATTGATTTTACTCTGATAGGTAAAATCCTGCTTATAACCTTGGCTCTTTACGTGACGAGCGTTGCATTCAGTTTCATTCAAGGCTGGATAATGACGGGAATAACTCAGAAACTCGCATACAGGATGAGACGAGAGATATCCGAAAAGATTGACCGCATGCCTATGAAGTACTTCGAGAGCAGGCCTTACGGCGATGTGCTTTCTCGTATAACAAATGACGTAGATACTCTAGGAACAGGGCTAAATCAAAGCTTTACAATGATCATAACATCCTTTGCAACCATCATAGGAACTATAGTAATGATGCTGACGATTTCACCTTTGATGACCTTGATTACATTCTGTATCTTACCAGTTTCAGCAGTTCTTCTTGGAACTGTTATAAAGAAGTCGCAGAGTTATTTCAGCACTCAGCAAAAATATCTTGGAAAAATCAATGGAATGGTTGAAGAAAACTATTCGGGACAGCTAGTTATAAAGGCATTTAACAAAGAGGCTGAAACCATTGAAGCTTTTGATGAGACAAACGAAGTACTATTTAAGAGCGCGAAAAAATCTCAGTTTCTTTCAGGAATAATGATGCCACTTATGAGCTTTGTTGGAAATCTAGGCTATGTAGGCGTAGCGCTTTCAGGTGGATTTTTAGCAATCAAAGGCCTGATAGGAATTGGTGACATTCAGGCCTTCATCCAGTATGTAAGGAATTTGACAGAACCAATGCAGCAGGTTGCTCAGGTTGTAAACCAGGTGCAGTCAATGACTGCAGCAGCCGAGAGAGTATTTGAGTTCCTTGAGGAAGAAGAGGAAGAAGCTACGCGTGATGCAGTTACCATAGATGGTGAACTTTCGGGGTCTGTAGACTTTGAGCACGTAAGGTTCGGATACAAGGCAGACCAGCCGGTAATTAAGGACTTTACAGTTCATGTTGAACCAGGTCAAAAGATTGCAATTGTAGGACCTACAGGTGCCGGAAAAACTACGATAGTGAAACTTTTGATGAGATTTTACGATGTGGATGCAGGTGCCATTAAGCTTGATGGAATAAATATCAATAATATAGATAGACGTGAGCTCAGAAAAAACTTCGGTATGGTTGTTCAAGATACTTGGCTATTTAAGGGCAGTATCATGGAAAACATTAGATACGGAAGGCTTGATGCTACGGATGAAGAGGTTATTGAGGCAGCAAAGGCCGCTTATGCTGACAAGTTCATCAGAACTCTTCCAGGAGGCTATGATATGGAGCTAAATGAGGATGCATCAAATGTTTCACAGGGTCAAAAACAGCTTTTAACAATAGCAAGAACAATACTTGCTAATAAGAAACTCATGATACTTGATGAGGCGACATCTTCGGTTGATACTAGAACTGAAGTAATGATACAAAAAGCCATGGACAAGCTTATGCAGGGACGCACCAGCTTTATCATTGCACACAGGCTTTCGACCATCAAAAACGCTGATATAATTCTCGTTATGAAGGACGGTGATATCATAGAGCAGGGAAGCCACGAGAAGCTTCTTGAAGCAAATGGTTTCTACGCAGATTTATACAACTCTCAATTTGAAGAGCTAGAGTAAGATATGGTTCACATAATCGCCTAAATGGTATATAATATATAAATAATATTGTAATGGCATACAGCCTGACGGAGAGGTGATTTTATGGGAAATATAATTACCATAAGTAGAGAATATGGCAGTGGCGGAAGAATGATAGGTCGTCTTGTCGCTGAGAAGCTAAATATTCCTCTTTACGACAAGGAGATTATTGAATTAGCATCCGAAAAGAGCGGTCTATCTCCTGAGATAATAGAGTCAGCAGAGCTTAGAGCAAAGAGCAGCTTGTCTTACACATTTGCATCAGCGATGACCTTTGGAGAAGCCTTTACTGCAGACCCTGTTTCAGTAGATGAGAAGTTATTTGTAGCGCAATCTGAGGTAATAAGACAGATTGCTGATACTGGAGAGGGAGTAATAGTTGGCAGGTGTGCAGATTATATTCTCGAGGATGTCAGCGGTGTAACCAATGTATTTATATATGCTGAGATGGATGATAAGATTAAGCGCTGTGTAGAGATGTACGGCGAAGATCCATCCAAGGTAAAGAAACTCATAACTGACTATGGAAAGGCAAGGGTTAACTACTACAGCTTCCATACCGGAAAGAAGTGGGGTAGCTACGAGAACTATAATCTAGCTATAAATACTAGCTACATCAGCGATGAGGAAGCAGCAAACCTTATTGTCGAATATGTAAAGAGACGATTGTACAAATAAGGAGGATTTGAAATGAAGAAGTGTAAGAGGGCAGAAAAAGCTAATAAGAGTTGCAAGGCTAAGAAGGCACTTAAGACAAGTCTAGTTGTTTTGGGCTTTGGTGCAGCAGCAGGCGCTACTATCGTTGTAGGTCTTGATAGAGTTATGAAGAAGATTTTCGTAAATGAGGACTGGCCAGCAGAAGAGTGGTCAAATGACGACTGGGCTGAGGAAGAGCTAGACTCATAAGCAAACTGTATATTTATAGCGGCGCGCGCCAAGATACTGCGCTGCCGCTTTTTTAGGCTTGAATAAATAAATTGCGAAGCCAAGGCTTCGGAAAGGAAGATAGATGAGCGCAAATAATAACAAGGGCACATATTATATTACTACGCCGATATACTATCCAAGCTCGGATCTGCATATCGGACATACATACTGTACAGTTATGGCTGATGCAATGGCTAGATTTAAGAGACTTCAGGGCTATGACGTGAGATTTCAGACTGGTACAGATGAGCATGGTCAGAAGATACAGAAGAAGGCAGAGGCAAATGGAGTAACTCCACAGGCCTATGTAGATGATGTCGTAAGCAGAATCCTAAAGCTTTGGGAGACTATGGAGATATCATACGATGACTTTGTAAGAACAACTGAACCAAGACATACTAAACGTGTTCAAGAAATCTTTATGAAGATGTACGAGAAAGGCGACATATATAAGTCACAGTACGAGGGGCTTTACTGTACTGACTGCGAGGCTTTTTGGACTGAGAGCCAGCTCGTAGACGGAAAATGTCCAGACTGCGGAAGAACGGTTGAGCCAGCTCATGAGGAGGCCTACTTCTTCAAACTTTCAGAGTATGGAGATAAGCTTCTTAAGCTATATGATGAAAGGCCAGAGTTCCTAGAGCCAGAGTCGAGAAGAAATGAGATGAGAGCTTTCATCAATCAGGGCCTTGAAGATCTATGTATTTCAAGAACAAGCTTTGATTGGGGCATTCCGGTACCTATCGACGAAAAGCATGTAATCTACGTATGGCTAGATGCGCTTAGCAACTACATAACAACTCTAGGATATCCAGATGACAGAGCTGAATACGACAAGTATTGGCCCGCAGATGTTCACCTAGTAGGCAAGGAAATCGTGAGATTCCACAGCATCATTTGGCCAGCTATGCTGATGTCTATGGATGAGCCGCTTCCAAAGCAGGTTCTTGGACACGGATGGCTTTTGATAGACGGTGGTAAGATGAGTAAATCAAAGGGTAACGTGGTTGACCCTGTAATGCTTATCGAAAGATATGGAATCGATGCGCTAAAATACTTCCTTCTCAGAGAGTATACATTCGGACAGGATGGAATATTCACAAATGAAATTATGTTAAAGCGTATGAACTACGATTTAGCAAATGATTTAGGAAATCTAGTTTCGAGAACTGTTTCTATGATAGAAAAATATTGCGGTGGAGTAATTCCTGCTGCAGCTAGCAAGGATGAGTTTGATGCAGATTTAGAGAAAATTGCTCTTGAAGCTGCTGATAAGGTTAACGCACAGATGGACAAGTTCTCTTTCAGCAATGCGCTTGAGGAAGTATGGGTTCTCGTAAGACGTGCTAACAAGTATGTTGATGAGAAGATGCCTTGGGTTCTTGCAAAGGATGAGAGCCAGGTTGATTCACTGAACACTTGCATGCACCACCTTGCAGAAGCCCTAAGAGTCGTATCCATTTTGATTTATCCTTTCATGCATTCTACAACTATGAAGGTTAGAGAACAGATAGGTATCGATGGAGATATAGTTTGGGAAGATGCATATCGCTTTGATATGATGGCTGGACTTCAGGTTCGCAAGGGTGATGCTATATTCCCTAGGTTAGATATAGAGAAGGAACTTGCTGAGCTAGAGGCTCTTAAGCCTGCACCTGCAGAGGTGGAAGAGAAGCTAGAGCTAAAGCCAGAGATTGAGTTTGATGACTTTGATAAGATTGACATGAGAGTTGGAACAATTCTCGAAGCAGCTAAGCATAAGGATGCCAAGAAGCTTCTTGTTTTCAAGGTTAAGCTTGGAACAGAGACTAGACAGATAGTCTCAGGTGTTGCAGAGCACTATAAGCCAGAAGAAATGGTAGGAAAGAAAGTCGTAGTAGTGGCAAATTTGAAGCCTCGTAAGATTAGAGGTGAGGAGTCAAACGGAATGATTATCTTTGCAGACGGAGATAAGAAGCTTGAGCTAGTGACAACAGAAGCTCCTGATGGAAATCCTGTTTGCTAGTAAATTCAAAGATGCAGGTTGAAACATATGGAGGAGCAAAGCATGTTATTTGACTCACATACACATCTAAATGAAGATTCATTCTCTAACGAAGAGAGAAAGCTTTTGATGGATGGAATAAAGGATAGCGAGCTGCTCAAATATGTAGCTGATATAGGTTATGACCTTAAGTCGTCAAAGCTTGCAGCAAAGCACGCCATGGAAAATCCGTGGTGTGTGGCTGCTGTAGGAGTTCATCCTCATGATAGTGGCTCTATGACGGAGGCAATCTATGAGGAGATAAAATCACTTGCTATGCAGGAGGGTGTTAAGGCCATCGGTGAGATTGGACTTGACTATCACTATATGCGCTCAAGCAAGGAGGACCAGAGGTATTGGTTTAGAAGGCAGATAAGGCTAGCAAACGAGCTAAAGATGCCAATAGTTATTCATTCGCGAGAAGCAGATCAAGAGACAATGGATATCTTGATTGAAGAAGGGGCTCTTAGCGATGAAAGAGCAGCGATGTTTCCGATGCGCATGCTTGCAGATGGGAAGGAAGCACCTGATTGCAGGGTTGATATACACTGTTTCTCAGGAAGCAGCGAGCTAGCTAAGCAGTATGTTAAGCTTGGAGCAACGATAGGAATCTGCGGACCTGTAACCTTCAAGAACAACAAGAAGACTATCAAGGTAGTCGAAGAAATTCCACTAGAATACATTATGGTTGAGACAGATGCGCCATTTTTGACGCCTGAGCCGTATAGGGGAAGACCTAACAAGCCTTGGTATGTTGAACACACAGCTGCAAAAGTTGCTGAGATAAAGGGGATAAGCTTTGAGGAGGCTTCTAAGAAGACCTTTGAAAACGCTATGAGATTTTACGGATTAAACTATGAAACAAGGTGAAGATAATATTGTTTACGGAAGCGTCCTAGGGACTATTTCCGAATACAGTTTAATAAGCGAAAACGAGCACATTGTAATCGGTCTCTCTGGAGGGGCGGATTCTTTGTGCCTTTTTGATATATTGTACAGAGTTTCAGATAGCATGAATCTAAAGCTTTATCCGGTTCACATAAACCACGGGCTAAGAAAAGAGGCTAGCGATGACGCGGAATTTTGCGTAAAATTTTGTGCCGATAGAAACATAAAATGCAGGGTTTATAGCTTTGACTGCGAGGAGTATGCAAAGTCAAAAGGGCTTTCAACCGAAGAAGCTGGTCGATTGTTTAGATATTCTTCTTTTGCTGAGGTATTTGATGAGATAGCAAAGGGCGGAGTTCCAAGTGAAAAAATAAAGATTGCCGTTGCCCAAAACGCAGATGACAGGGCTGAGACTGTTTTGTTTAGGCTTATGAGAGGAACGGGAACCGATGGTCTTGTAGGAATAAACCATATCAGATGCGATGAGCAAGGAAGGCTTATTATAAGACCGCTGCTGGATACATATAAGACGGATATAAATGAGTACTGCAAGCTTGAGGGACTTGAGCCACAAATTGATAAAACTAATTTTGAGGAGATATATAATCGTAACAGGATAAGGCTTTCTCTGATTCCTTTGATAGAGGAGCAGTATAATCCAGAGTTCAAGAAGGCTTTGAATAGGCTTGCCTTGAGTGCCGAGGAGGATAGGAACTTCCTAGAAAAGCTCGCATGTGAAGAGCTAGAGAAAATTACGAAAAGCTTTAGTAAAGAGGCGAATAAAATAATCCTTTCAGGTGTAGATATATCAAAGCTAGAGCCTAGCATTAGGAGAAGAGTCATAGTGCAGGCGCTAAAGAAAATCGGCATGAGTTCAGACATGGGCTTTGCACATTACAAAGCTTGTGAGGATATCGTTTCGAGTAAGCTTGCATCGGCGAGTGCTAATTTACCAAACGGATATATGATTTACAAGGAATATGCGGATGTTGCTTTGATGAAGGCAAATGCCTTTGGTGCAGATCAATACCTAGAGCATATATCTATCAAAGTTAGGAGCACAGATGAGTGTGCCTTAGAAAATAAGGCAGTTAAGCTGCTTTTGATGGATGCAGATAAGCTCAAGAAAAAGCATGGGGATGATGCCCTATCTTTGATCAAGGTAAGATATAGAAGACCTGGAGATACCATGGGATTCTCCTTTGGTCACAAGAAGATACAGAACATTTTTGTCGATAGAAAGATACCAAAATTTGATAGAGATCAGGTTTTGATTCTAGCAATAGGAAACGAGGTTCTCGGATATTTTCTTGTTGACGAAAATAGTCTATCTAACGGCAAGGCGAAATTCGCGGAAGTCTCCGATATTTTAAGGTTTGACGCCGATACAAAAACATATATATCGGTTGAACTAACTGTGCCGGTATGATAAAATATAATGGCTATTTTGTTGGGAAGAACAAATTTTGAGTAATCAAAGTACACATATAAAGTACACATATCTAGTTATTACAGGAGGAATATTAATTGAAGAAGTTTAGAAAGAATTTTACTGTATATCTGCTTATCTTCGCAATCATCCTTGGAGTGGCATACTTCTACAAGGGTGGCGATTCAGATCAGGTAAAGAAGGTAAAATATTCAACATTTGCTAATGACCTAAAGAATGAGAAGTTTAGCGAAGTAAATATCACAAATACTAAGATGACTGGCTTGCTTAAGAAAAAGGTCAACGGAAAGAAGCAGTATGTGTACACATACGCTCCATACATCACAGAGATTGACCATCTTGAGAAGGAATACATATATCCTCAGATGAAGGAAGGTAAGCTAAAGGTTGAGACAGATGACCCAAGCTCTGCTTCATCTATGCTGATTAATATCCTTCCAAGTGTAATCATGATAGTTTCACTAGGATTCCTAGTTTACCTTATGATGAATCAGGGAGGTAATGGCAAGGCATTTTCCTTCGGAAAGAGCAAGGCGAGACTATATCGCGGTGAGGGTCGCAAGATTACCTTTGATGATGTAGCTGGCCTCAAGGAGGAGAAGGAGGAACTGCAGGAGATTGTAGACTTCCTAAGAGACCCGAGAAAGTATCAGGAGGTCGGAGCTAGAATACCTAAGGGCGTTCTTCTAGTAGGCCCTCCGGGAACTGGTAAGACTTATGTTTCAAGAGCAACAGCAGGAGAAGCGGGAGTGCCATTCTTTACAATAAGTGGTTCAGACTTTGTAGAGATGTTCGTCGGAGTTGGTGCTTCCAGAGTAAGAGACCTATTTGATCAGGCTAAGAGAAGTGCACCTTGTATCGTATTCATCGATGAGATTGATGCGGTAGGACGTAAGCGTGGTGCAGGACTTGGTGGCGGAAACGATGAGAGAGAGCAGACACTTAACCAGTTACTCGTTGAGATGGATGGCTTTGGTGAGAACTCAGGAATCATCATCATCGCTGCAACTAATAGACCTGACGTACTCGACCCAGCACTGCTAAGACCAGGACGTTTTGATAGACAGGTTGTAATCGGAAGACCTGATGTTAAGGGTAGAGAAGAGATAATCAAGGTTCATTCTAAGACAAAACCTCTTGCTGATGAGGTATCACCAGCAATCATCGCAAGAAGAACTCCAGGATTTACACCTGCTGATCTTGAGAACCTGCTAAACGAGGCTGCTTTGATTACAGCTAGAAGAAATGGCAGATTCATTAGAATGGCTGAGATAGAAGAGGCGACAACAAAGGTTATCGCTGGACCTGCCAAAAAGAGCAGAGTTATCACAGAGAAGGAGCGCAAGCTCACAGCTTATCACGAGGCGGGTCACGCAATTGTGATGAGAAGCATCCCTGGATCAGACCCTGTGCACCAGATTACAATAATCCCTCGTGGAGGAGCAGGCGGATTTACAATGCAGCTTCCTGAGGAAGATAAGCAGTATGCAACAAAGGGCATGATGCTAAACGATATCAAGCATTTGCTTGGTGGAAGAGTTGCAGAGCTTTTGACACTTGATGATATAAGCACGGGTGCAAGCAACGATATTCAACGTGCAACAGATGTAGCAAGAGCTATGGTTACAAAGTATGGATTCTCAGATAAGCTTGGTCCAGTTAACTACTCTGATTCTGAGGAAGTTTTCCTAGGTAACGATTTCTCAAGCAAGAAGTCTTACTCTGAAGAGGTTGCTGCTGAGATAGATCACGAGATCAGAAGAATAGTTGAAGAGGCATTTGAGGAGACTAAGAAGATAATTTCTGAAAACCTCGATAAGCTAGAGCGTGTAGCTCAGGCACTGCTTGCTGTTGAGACACTTGATGGACAGCAGTTTGAGCAGCTATACACAGGAGAGAAATCTGCTGAAGACATCGAAAACGATGTAATGGAAAAGGAAGCAGAGATAAGGAAGGTTAATGCTCAGGAGGCTGAGGAAAGCGAAAAACTAAGACGCGAAGCTGAGGAACGTCTAATGGAAGAGATAGAGAGACTCAGAAATCAGTATGTGAGCGCAGACGGTACAACACATCGCAGAGATGAGGAATAGTTAATAGCTAGAAAATAAGCAATAGAATTATTAAGGGGACCTGTATGAAGATTACTGTCAAAGATTGTCTAGAACTAGATATATTTAAAAACTGTAAAATCGTCGCGGGAAAGCGAAATTTAGAAAACAGCGTACGCACAGTTTCTGTTATGGATGCTGCAGACGTGGAGACTGCAGTTGCAAATAACGGTGTTAGGGAGCAAGTTGTTCTGACGTCTTTTTATGCAATGAAAAACGATACGCTAAAGCAGGCGCAGGCTGTTAAGGAGCTTGCTGCTTGCGGAATAGCTGCACTTATCGTGTTTCATGTAAGCGACGCAGATAGGGAAGATTATGTGCAGATGATTGAAATAGCAGAGGCTATGGGAATGCCTTTGATATTCATTCCAGAAGGAAGCGACTACGGATATGCTGATGCCATAGAGCAGATCATGGATAAACTTCTTCTCGGAGCAACATTTAATAACAATTTGATAAACAACACGATATATCATCTTTTGGACTTTGAGAAGCATAAGACCTTTCAGGCAGCTGTCAAGGAAGCGGCAGTAAGTAATGATTTTCAGATGGCCCTTATATCTAAGGACTTCAATCCGATTTTAGTCGTTGAGACAAGAAACAATGTTACCGTCGCGGATGCTGTTAGAATACTCCAAAAGAAATCTAGCAGTGAAGCTGGAGCTATGTACTCAATGACAAATCTAGATGGCGTTATAACATATTGGGGAGCTGTTAACATCGGAGATGAGAAATACTTTCTCCTAATAGTAGATAACGATGATAGATATTCTAGTGTCGAGATAACTAAGCTAGCCGAAATTATTGAACTTGCGATAGGAATGTGGAAGTACACGCCTGAGCGTGATGTGAAGGCTGAGTTTATCAAAGCCTTGATAAGAGGAAATAAGAGCCTTGCATATTCGCTAAAGGACACTATGGGTATCAAAGCAGATAACATTTTGAGCGTATTTTATGCTAAGGGTGTTAATACATCAGATGCTCGTAAGAAGATGGCTGGATATGAGGAACGCAGCGGGAACGAGGTTTTAAGCATACAGGATGGAGCTGAGACTTACGGACTAGTTCTTCTCGGTAAGCCTAAGGATGAGCATTCTGGCACTAAGTTCAGCTGCATAGAGCTTTACGATAGTCTAAAGGAATTAGGAAAGGGAGTTAGAATCTTCCACACAACAGGACTTGATGGACTTGAGGGAGCTGGAGACGGATTTAGACTCATCAGCGAAACATGGACTCTAGTTGAGAGTGTGTTCCCGTTCAAAAGAGTTTTCTCAAAGTATGAGATGGTGCTTGTTTCAAACTGTATCAATATTCAGGTGCAGGGTGGATATATCAAAAAGAACTATCTCGATTTGCTCGATGCATTTAACAAGGAAATGGGCGAAAACAAAGCTAAGCAGCTCCTAGAGACGCTAGAAACCTTTGTTATAGATGCGGGGATGAATAGCGGTAAGACATCGCAGTTCATGGGCATACATACAAACACTGTGCAATATAGACTCAAGAAGATAAATGAGGTGCTTGGAGCCGATATAACGGGAAACCGCGTGATTCCAGGGCTTACAATTGCACTTGCACTAAAGAGATTAGAAAAAGTAATTAACTAGTAGTAGAGCGAGCTAAATCAAGTAAATTAGCGCTAAAGATTGAGGAGAACAAATATGCTATTAGCCTTCGATGTAGGCAACAGTAATACTGTCCTTGGAGTATTTAAGGACGGAGTACTATTAACAAACTGGCGTATAGAGACAGACACAAGAAAGAGTGCTGACGAGTACGGAATGCTGCTAAAACAGCTATTCGACTACGAGAAGATAGACATGAGCGAAATCGATGATATGATTATATCGACAGTAGTTCCATCGGTGCTATTCACACTTCAGCACATGGCAGTAAAATACTTCGGAAAGCAAGCAATCGTAGTTGCTTCAGGCGTTAAGACTGGCCTTATTGTCAAGTACGATAATCCTAAGCAGGTTGGAGCAGACAGAATAGTAAATGCGGTTGCAGCTATCCACAAATATGGCGGACCACTGATTATTATCGACCTAGGAACAGCGACTACCTTCTGCGCAATTACCGATAAGGGCGAATACCTTGGAGGAACTATTGCACCAGGACTTAAGATTTCATCAGAGGCACTTTTTGAGAAGACATCAAAGCTACCTAAGGTAGAAATCGAAGAACCAGGAAAAACTATTTGCAGAAATACGGTAGAAAGTATGCAATCTGGGTTAGTTTACGGTCATATGGGTATATGTGATTATATAGTGCGAAAGATGAAGAAAGAGATGCAGGAGTATGTCGGTGACAAGAAGATAACTGTCGTTGCAACTGGAGGCTTCTCTGCTTTGATTGATAGCGGTGTTGGTTGCATCGACTATGTGGATAAGCTTTTGACACTAGAGGGTCTAGAAATCATCTATCAGAAGAACAAAAAGACTCCAAGACACAATTGCCCTAAGACGGGAGAATCAGTAAATGAGTAATGGGAGAATGCTTCAAATTCAAGGTTTAGAGTTTGAAACACCATTTTTTCTTGCGCCTATGGCGGGTTTTACTGATAAGGTATACAGAATGCTTTGTGCAGAGATGGGTGCTTCCATGGTCTATACAGAGATGGTGAGCGCTAAGGGACTGTGCTATGGCGATAGAAAAACGCCAAAGCTTCTCGATATGGAGGGAGAGACGGTTCCTGTTGCATTACAGATATTCGGTTCAGAGCCAGATATCATGGCAAGAGCAACATCAATGCTGAATGAGCTTCCAAATGTAATCCTTGATGTAAACATGGGTTGTCCAGTGCCCAAAATCGTAAAGAACGGTGAAGGGTCTGCACTTCTTAGAGATCCTGAGCTAATTTATCGAATAATAAAGGCGATGACAAGAGAGACAAATAAACCAGTTTCTGCTAAAATAAGGATAGGAATACAAGGCTGCTCTGAGAACGCTGCAGTAGAAGCTGCTCAGGCCATAGAGGCTGGTGGCGGAAGCGTAGTGGCTGTACACGGAAGAACGCGTGAGCAGTACTACAGCGGAGAAGCTGATCTTGAGCAGATCGCAAATGTCAAGAAGGCAGTATCAATTCCTGTAATCGGAAACGGGGACGTTTGCTCGTATAAAGATGCCAAGAATATGTTTGATAAGACTGGATGTGATTTCATAATGATCGGAAGAGCATCGCTAGGAAATCCATGGATTTTCAGGGAACTAAGGCAGGCTTATCTAAAGGAGCAAGAAGGAATTAATTTGACAAATACCGACGCTGAAAGCTCGGATTATATAGATGCAAGCTATGCAAGGCTTCAGGAAGAGGTGAGCGTAGAGGATATAAAATCCATGGTCGTTCGCCACATGCTTGAGCTTTGTGAGTACAAGGGTGAGTATGTCGCAGTCAGAGAGATGCGCAAATTCACAGCAAAGTATCTAAAGGGGATTAAGGGTAGCTCTGCGGTAAGGGCAAAAATCAACTCAGTAGATACTAAAGAACAATTTTGTAGTATTATCGAAGAACTAATCTAATGGGTAAAGTTTGAGTGATTGTTTAACTAGGAGGTTATTTAATGAGTAAAAGAGTAACGGACAAAGTAACATGGGTTGGTAAGATTGACTGGGAACTAAAGAAATTCCATGGAGATGAGCTTTCAACAATGGAAGGATCATCATACAACTCATATCTGATTCGCGATAAGAAGACTGTATTGATAGACACTGTTTGGGGTCCATACGATACAGAATTTGTAAACAGACTAAAGGAAGAAATCGACCTAAAGGAAATCGACTACATCGTAATGAACCACAATGAGTCAGACCACAGTGGAACACTTCCTGCTTTGATGAGAGAAATTCCAGACACACCTATTTATTGCACAAAGAAGGGTGAGTCAATTCTAAGAGGTCTTTACCACCAGGATTGGAACTATGTAAATGTTAAGACTGGCGACGAGCTAGAAATCGGTGATAGCAAGCTTGTATTCGTTGAGGCTTCAATGCTTCACTGGCCAGATACAATGATGACATACATGACAGGAGACAACATTCTATTCAGTAATGACGTATTTGGTCAGCACTATGCATCAGAAATGCTTTATGATGATATGGATGACATTTCAAAGCTACTTCACGAGGCTGAGAAGTACTACACAAACATCATCACACCATTTAGCACATTCGTAACAAAGAAGCTAGCTGAGGTTCAGGGAATGAACCTAAAGATTGATCTAGTTGCACCTAGCCACGGAATCATCTGGCGTGAGAACATTGGTCTAATCATGGATTTATACGCTAAGTGGGCTAACAACTATCAGGAAGACCAGATCACACTTATCTATGATACAATGTGGCAGTCAACAAGAAAGATGGCAGAAGCTATCGCTGAGGGTATTCAGCAGGCAAGTCCAAATACAACGATTAAGATACTTAACGCTGTAAAGAACGACAAGAATGATATCCTTGTAGAAGTATTTAAGTCAAAGGCTATCCTTGTTGGATCACCTACAATCAACAACGGTTTCTCATACGCTATCGCTGGTATTCTAGAAATGATCAAGGGTCTTAAGTTCAAGAACAAGAAGGCTGCGTCATTCGGAAGCTACGGATGGAGCGGAGAGGCTGCTAAGCTAATCAAGGAATTCCTAGAGGAATCAAAGTTTGCAATCGTAAACGATGGTATCCGTGTAAACTGGGCACCAGATCAGGAGACTATCGAGCAGCTTAGAGAGTATGGACGTAAGTTCGTAGAAGAAATTGCTGAGTAATTCAGTTTATCAAAGTTATATAAGTAAACAAAAGCCGCTGAGTGCTATGCATTCAGCGGTTTTATCGTCTTCTTACTCAATTATTATTTTTTTTGCAAGCAGTTCCTTTCGGATCATATCAAAGATTTCTTTGTCTCTGCAACCTATACGATGCTCGTGGATTCCATCAGATAGCCTGCTAAGTGGCTGATCTGCTTCATTTATCTTACTCATAAAGACATCTGCGTCATATCTAGATGAAATATCAAGCTGACCTGTGATTTCGCCATAGATGATATGATCTATCTTGACATCTATACAGGTGCCACCAAAGTCAACTATGGTGTAAAGTTCATCAAGCATATTATCTGAGTAATGTTTACAAGCAATGGTTCCGATATATGGATAGACATCTGTCTTATGAGTGAGAATATATCCTCTTGGAGTTGATTTTATCTCCATGCCCTCTGCTCTCATAAGTGCAATATCTCCAACTATAATCTGTCTGCTTACATTTAGCTTCTCAGCAAGCTTAGCAGCTGAAATTGCAGTTTCGTTAGCTAAAAGTATTTTTTTTATCTCACCACGTCTTTCTGCTACATTCATAAAATACTCCTATATAAATGGATTATAGAGTGTTTAATAATTATTTCTTGAATTCTAGTGTATTATATCACGATGGTGCAATTATTACAAATATAATGGGTTGATAGGTGTCTTGACAATAGACTGTACAGTGTATACAATAGTCTTTGTCAAATATTTTTATGTTAACTATGGAGAAGAACATGACAGAAATAAGCAATACTGTAGAAAATTCAAAGGGGTTTAGAGCCTTTCTAAAGAGAAAGGATATAGAGTTTAGCAGTAAGAGATATCTTCAGGATGCTCTATCTGCGATGGCAATGGGATTATTTTGTTCGCTTCTTGTAGGTCTAATCCTGAAGACAATTGGACAGCAGTCCATTAATTTCTTTGGGGAGACAACAATTGCAAACACACTTATTGAGATAGGTGGTAAGGCGATGGAGCTCATGGGAGCTGCGATAGGTGTTGCAGTTGCCTTTGGACTTAAGGCTCCAGCGCTGGTTATGATAAGCTGCTGTGTAACTGGTATGATGGGATCTGCCGCAGGCGGTCCTGCAGGCGCATTCATAGCTGCTGCAGTAGGTGCAGAACTCGGTAAGATGATTTCTAAGGAGACAAAGGTTGATATCATCGTAACACCTGCGCTAACCTTACTCAGTGGTGGTGTTGTAGCCATCCTTGTTGGTCCAGCTATTGGAAAGCTGATGAACGGCCTTGGAAGCGTAATTATGACAGCCACAGAGTGGCAGCCATTTGCATTCGGTATTGTTATTTCGGTTATAGTAGGGCTTGCTCTCACAGCCCCTATTTCGAGTGCTGCGCTCTGTATGATGCTGGGGCTGTCAGGCCTGGCCGCCGGCGCAGCAACCGCAGGCTGCTGCGCGCAGATGGTTGGCTTCGCCATCATCAGCTTCCGTGATAACGGAATCGGCGGCCTGGTGGCACAGGGAATTGGTACTTCCATGCTACAGATATCAAATATAATTAAGAATCCGTATATACTCGTGCCACCGACCCTCGCGGGAGCGATAACAGGGCCACTTAGCACAGTGGTGTTTAAGATGACAAATAGCCCGCTTGGAGCAGGAATGGGAACCTCTGGTCTAGTTGGACAGATCGGAACATTTACGACAATGGGAGGAAATGCTCATACAATAGCAGGAGTTGCAATTTTGCACTTCGTGCTCCCAGCAGTGCTCGCTTTGATCTTTGATAGAGTGCTTCGCAAGATGGGAAAGATAAAGGATGGGGACTACAAGCTGAATATATAATATATTTAGTAACAAAACATATATGTATATTATTCTATTTATATTGTAAAATTATAAATTCTGAATTCAAGCTATATGTGAATAATCATAAAATCTACAAGCAAGGAGCTGCCTAAAGGTAGCTCCTTTAAAGTATATAGGGCGTATAAGCCCGTGCTGAGCACACAAGGTGTGCGAAGTATAATCCA
>ERZ772779.26-NODE-26-length-64477-cov-23.812223_pt1 | contig 64477 bp, 85 predicted proteins | sample MGYA00511360_ERZ772779 | MGnify/ENA primary metagenome ERZ772779 (study PRJEB29015, sample SAMEA2738112) | human oral metagenome | biome: human oral; feature: human-associated habitat; material: saliva | place: China | collected 2231 ...
CGCTCTTTGAAATCTCATTATACTACAATTTAGTGGTCATAACTACCAAAATCATGTATAATTCGGTCCTCCAATTACATAGATACGCATAAACACTGCTTTCCTTGTAGTCTATGCATTTATAATACGCCAAATAAACCACATAAAATAAACAAAACCACTTTAAAATTGTTTATATTGCAGTAATAATTACAGTAAATTATTTTACTTTTAGGTGGATTTCTACCACAAAACATATTATAATATAACTAATAGGAGGTGAATTATGTGGAGACTATAGGAGAAAGAGTTAAAAGACTAAGAGAAAAACGAGGTTGGACACAAGCACAATTAACAGCTCGAATGGGAGCAAACAGTACCACAACACTTTCACGCATCGAAAACGGAGTTACTAAAGAAATGCGTATACCGATGGCACAAAAACTAGCGGAAATATTCGATGTAACTCCAGAATACATTATGTACGGAGAAAATATTAATAATCTATATACAGAAGAAGTCTATAGATTTATTATGAATCCGAAAAATGTAGAACTCATTGACATATTCGTCAAAGAACAGATTCTCAAAGAATTAAAGGAAAATTACAAAAAGAAAAAGGAGGGCAATTAAGCCCTCTTTTTTGCTGTAATGAAATCACGAATAACTGTATTATCCAGTTGCATGATATACATATTTCCCTTTTTTAGTTCTTCAAGTTTGTCACCGAAGTATGCTAACTTTCTAGCCTTGTCTTTAGACAATGTTTCAACAAAAGCCATAGGTTTACCCTTCTTTGTTCTCGTATTCTTAATTTTAGTTATGAGTGCGAGAATATTTGTATTGTCATCTACAATACTATTGTCATAGTCAGCAAACATATCAGTAAACGTATATCGTAATGTAGCAAACTCCATTTGACCGTAACTTTCTTCTTGTTCTCCAGAATATACAAACTCACCTTTAGATTTGCGTTTATCTTTAAGCCAGTCTATATATTCCAATAATTCCCATCTGGTTTTGCTAGTGTAATTATCACACGCACCAGAACGAACGATATTTTTAAGAACAGTCTTATTCAAATTTACATTATCTACTAAAAACTGTTCCGCATTATTTCCATTTGGTACAATCGAATTGCCTACGCCAGCAATCAAATTAAACCCTAATGTCACTGTACGATTTTTACCGACACATTTCATTTGACTGACACCAATATCTGGTGGTAGCACCTTGATGTTAATCTTTTTACAATGCTCGATTAAAGGAGATAATTTGTCACGACCACTTGTATCTTGACCTACAATATCAATTAATGAGGCCATATACTCTGCTGTATAATGTGCCTTAATATAAGCTGTGTACCAAGCTAAAAGCCCATACGCCGCAGAATGGCCCTTGTTAAATCCATAGTTAGCAAAAGTGATAATCTCATCGCATATCTCTTGCATAATGTCTTTAGGAATCCCATTCTTTAATCCTCTTTCTAACATATCGTCAATGACTGGTTGCATTTCTTCTGTAATCTTGCGACCAATAATACGACGTAAATTATCTGCTTCACCATAGGTATAACCACATAATTCACGAGCAATCTTCATGATTTGTTCTTGGTATAAAATAACACCTTCTGTATCATTTAAGATAGGCTCTAATTTAGGGTGAAGGTATGTAACTGATTCTTCACCTTGTCTACGACGTTCAAAGACTCGAACCATACCAGAATCTAATGGCCCTGGTCTAAACAACGCTACAGTATCGATTAAATCTTCTACTCGTTGAGTATTAATGGCTTTGACTATATCTGTCATGCCACCAGATTCAATTTGGAAACAACCTTGTGTAAATCCAGCTCTAAGCATACGAGCCGTGTAATCATCTTGCAAAGGTATGTTATTGATTAATAGTTCATCTGGTCTACCAATACGTTCTAATGCACCATCTAGGACATCTAACGTTTTAAGACCGAGAATATCAAGCTTCATAATCCCCTGTTTTTCAAGCAAATGAAAATCTTGTGCCGCTACTAGAATATCTTTATTCTTTTCTACTGCACACCAATTACTTACATCTTTAGGGAAAACTACAACAGCTGACGCATGAGTACTATACTTTTCTATGTGACCTAAAAACTTTTCAGCTAAGTTACGAAGCATATCATCTTTCACATCAGCTAAATCATCAATTTTACTTGATATAGCGTCTATATCTGCTGGAGCATAGCCTAATGCTTGACCAGCACGTTGCAACGCTGATTTAGGTTGTATATAACTAATTGTTCTAATCTGATATACTAAGCCATACTTTTCACGGATATAATCGATGATTTCTTCACGTCTTTCAGAAGAGACATCAACGTCAATATCTGGGCTTGTTACACGCTCTGGATTAGCAAACCGTTCGAACACTAGATTAAATCGTATAGGGTCTACTTGTGTAATACCAGCTAAATACGCAACTAAACTACCACCAACAGAACCACGTCCTGGACCAATTGGTATATGTTTGCGTTTACAGAATTCTAACATATCATGAATGATACACATATAATTTGTGTAATGGCATTGTTCTAACACATCAAATTCATGTAATGCTTGTTCTTTGTACTGCTGACTATTATCTTTTTTAGCAATACCTAAATGTTTCCACCCTTCGTTACATCTATCTTTTAGATAACGTAATGGGTCCTTACAATCAAATACAGGAAAATTTTCTTCTCCCATAGGGATTTCAACATCGCATTGGTCTATAATGTTAGATACATTCTTGAAGTATTGTGACGTATCGTAATCAAAGAATTTAGACATTTCTTCCTGGCTCATCATATGATAATCACCAGAAGCGTAATACTCACTATCTTCGCCTAAACCAAGCCATGCACGATGAGTGTCTGTATCAGATGGTAATACATAATGACTATCACCAGTAATGATGATAGGAATGTTATATTTGTTACCTAGCTCACTGACCTTCTTATTGTATTCATATTGTTCTGGAAAATCATGTGGCTGTATTTCCAAGTAAAAGTCATTACCAAAGATTTTGTGTAAGTCGTAAATCATGTTATCTGGATTTTCATGACTTAACACACCAGCGATACATGCAGTACTACAAATAAGTCCTTCATAACATTCCTCTAATATTTCAAAACCAATTCGAGGCTTTCGATAAAAATGTTCTGTTCCATATGTAGCAATCTTCATGAGATTACGATACCCAGTAAGATTTTTACATAATAACAGAATATGATAAGTTTGACCGCCTTTTACTTCTGGCTCGATAGCAAAATATCCTTCATAGCCTAAGATTGGTTTTAAACCTTCTTTCTTACACTTCAGATAAAATTCCATAAGACCAGTAGTAGTACCATGTTCTGTCATGGCTAAGGCGGTATAACCAAGCTCTTTAGCCCTTTTGATTTTATCATCTATAGTAGCAAATCCATCAAATATTGAAAAATCGCTATGGCTGTGTAAATCACAGAAACTCATAATACTTCAACTCCTTTACAACCTAGCTAGTAGTTCTTTATCTAGTATACGTGAAACCTTTTCTTTCTTTTCTTCTGGTATATATTCGATTACAGATGATTTAATCATTGATAATGTTAAATCAACTTCTTTTCTTCTTTCTTTTAGAGCGTCTGCCATAACAGAAGTAACACTAAAAGTCTCTCCATTATAAGTCACTTTTTGCCCTTTCAAAAAGGCTTTAATAACCCTATATGCACCATCAATAATAACGTCTAATACCGTGTCCTTGTGTCCATATAACACATATCTATCCGACAGTACCTTAATTTTCACAACGCCAGCTTCTAATAATAGCTCTCCAACATCAATCACTATATCCCATCTACGTATCATGCTCGTTCCTCCTCTAGCTTCTGTAATTTACTGGTTAATTTTAAAAATTTACCAAATAATGAAGAATTTTCTTTTCTTAAAAGATATATCATTTCTTCATTATCTTTGATTTTAGATTTTACTAATTTAATTTTCTTCTTTATTTCATTTTTATCTTTCATTTTATTCCTTCTTTCTACTCACTTTGTTCGTATAATTACTTCGACTAAAGTCTTCGTAATTACATATTTTTCTTTATACTTTATATATAATTAGATAATCTAACATTATCTAATTTAATAAACGATTACGGGCAAAACTCTATGTTTTGCTATTCATACGTTCAGTGAATACTTTTGGACGTATTCGCTTCACTACTTCATAACTAATGTTGATTATATTATTTAGTAGTATTAACAAATACTTCGAACCAACCTTTAGGTTGAGTGAGAATACGAACCAAACTTGTTTGGTGAGTATCTTATATTTCATTCACTTCGTTCATGATATTTACTTCGTAAATACGATTTTTTATATTAACTAAGTAAACTAAAATACATTATAGGAGAAGGTACAGCCCCCATTATATGGGAGCTAGTACCTTTGGTACGTAATCGAAACTTCATAATAAATCTATTAAGGTAGCCCAGGTGTAGCTTTACCTACCACTCAGATGAGTTTGTTTCGACAGCCTTCTACGACGGGACAAAATCTGGGAAACTTGCACGACGAATAGCCCCCCTCTAACGGCCAGATTACCGAGTCGCAAATTCGGTTCCGTTGTTTTTAGTTGGTGTTCGCCTCAACAGATTCAATATGTAGTTGTATTTTGCCGAGCAAAATATATATCCAATACATTCGACATACATAGGGCAACCTGAGTTTTCAAGACTGGTCTTCCTTCGTGCAATACGTATGCTAGCTACGATTGTATTGAGTTATAATTATGCTGTATAACATTTTCTACGTTTTGTTTTTAATACGTCAGAAAATTTTTTATGCTTACTGCAAAACATTTGTGTACCATGTTTAGAGTAAGAACAAAACTTACAGCCTTTACAGTATTCTTTTTTCTTTTTTCTATGTATGTACTCTATCGTTCCACACATAGAAACTCCTTGTGTTCCTTTAAATCTTTTTCCCATAATAGTTTTTCTTTCTTTTTACATTTTTACTCTTATAAGTGAAGTTATATTCAATTATAAAACAAGTCTTCGACATATGCTCTACGGCCACATCAACTTGTTTAATGTCATTATATCACTCATAAGAGTTGCTGTCAACACTTAAAAGTGAAATTAATGATGAAAACTTGATGAAGAAAATTTTATTCTTCATCTATAGCCCTATTATACCACAACTTCACCTGTAAGTCAAATTCAATTTTTGATTTTAGGCATAAAAAAAGAGGGGGCATATTGCCCCCATTAATTGGTATACATTTTGACTAGGTTATAACGTGCATAGTACGTTGGGTCCTTGTCAGTAATGTCATATTTAGCACCATATATAAATTTACCATTACGTTTTTCTACACCTACTTCGTGATGGAATTTACCAGCACGGAAGTTTTCTTGTGCATAAACATCAAGTTCATGTCTATCTGGTACTTTTACATCAAATGTTACTTCCGATGTTTGATTCATGACTACTTTGCCATCTTCGAATTGTTGCGTTTCGTTTTGTTGCAAGTTAAATTGTTGTTTTTTACCATTTACTTTTACTGTTACGTGAGGTTGTTCGATATTAGCTTCAACATCTGTATCCTCGGTAACATACGTTGGTATATTGTTTTTATATACCAGTTCTTTTTCTTTTGGAACGTATGCAAATGTAGTTTTTGTTTGTTGTGTACTTTTTACATTCGCTATTTTCGTTTGTACGGGCGTTTTAGGTTGGTCCATGATAGTTTCCCTATGGAACATTCTATACCCACCATACAGAGCCACACAGACCCATAGAATCGCAATTATAAAAACTATTAACCTCAAATTAGGCTTCACATAGTTCTGGGTGATATTGGAAATAAATTGCTTTACCACGAATAATGTCACCACCTTCTCCGTCCTCCTGTGGAAGTTTTAATAAGTCCCAACGCATATCTGGGTCACTATCATGAATACCATATCCATCAATATCAGCCCATTCAGCATGCGTTTTTACTCTATCGTATACGATGTCCCAACCCTTAGCTTTACATATCTTATATACGATTTTAGCCATCGTATCCACTTGTTCATCAGTTGGTGGCTCCGTACCAAACTTAACTGTGCCGTCCGCCCAAACTCCAGCGTCAAAGCAACAAGACAATGAAATACCAATATTATTAGTGTTCCTATGCCAAGTATGCTCGCAATACACATCAAGATTATCGTAATCAGAATAGATTGTACCATCGCCAAGAATGTTAATATGATAGTGGTCAGAAGTGTCTTCATAGTGGTTCGCCCCCCAATGCAGAGTGATTTTATCTGCATGGCATACACTAGCCATGTATTCAATATCGTTTAATGTATATTCCATATAACCTCCAATAAAAAGAGAGGAACCCTAATCGAGTTCCTCTTCAAAACCAGCGAATTTATCTGCTTTTTCTTTATTTTTAGCTTTACTTGCTTTTGTTCCGTAATGTTTCAATTTGTCTGAAGCAGACATATCCAATGCTTTTTTAGCGTCAGATATATTTTTCTTTGTAATATTCATAGCTTTAAGTTCTTCCACACTAACAGATTTTGGGTCATTAATGTATTGGTAAATTAATTGTTTCTTCGATGATTTTTCATTTTGTGAGTTAGCATAATTGATAGAACTCATATCGCTATTAACTGAATCTAAGATTGGTCTAAAACCTAACATTTTAAGTACTCGTTCCTTATCGCTGTAATCACGAGTATCAACGCCTTTAGTCCAGTCGTGTTTTTTACCAGTAGCACCTTGGTAATAATTAGCAAAAGCTGGGGATAAATCATGGGCCATACCAAGAATGATGTTGTTTGCAGTATTATGGTTTTTAATGGAATCCATCATATTACCTAATGTACCGAAGGTAGGACCGAAGAAATTATCCGTTGGAACTAAGTCACCTACACCAATGTTACGGCTAAAGTCTGCACCGATAGTAGGAGCTGGTAAACCGTACATAGCGAGTAATGCTAATTGTTTTTTAGCTTTGTCATTGCCAGCCCATTCCATAATTGTTTCTTTAATACTATCTGTAGCTTTTTTATTGTTAATCCATTCAGCAAATGGGTCAGCTAATGAAATACCAGGGATACCCATGAGACCAGCCATTGTCATATAAGAACCTAAGAAACGAGCCATTTCTTTTTTGTTACCGCTCTTCATAATGTCATACATAAATTCTAATTCTTTTATTGAGTATTTCTTGAATTGTAGAATAAGTTTACCTAGTGTCCCGTATTTGGTAAATAATTGAGAAGCATCTTTATCTGAATAGTCAAAGTTTGTTTCTCGTACGAAATCAGAAGCAATATGTTCTGCTTCAGTTTGTGATTTACCTTCTGCAATCGCTTTTCTAAATGCGTGTAGTGCGGCTACACGTCTTGTATATTTATCCATTCGGTTAAACATATCCATTGATTTTTCGAATAATTTACCTAATTTAACTTTGCCAACTTTCATATTGTAAATACTTTTTCTATTTTTTAGTGATTGAGTTTCCATGGCCGTATCTTGTAAATTTAAACCAATGTTGTTGAACATTCTACGTTCAGCCATCGTAATATTCTTTGTATTAGGTCCAAACATAGTAGCGTCACGTACAGCTTGAGCAAAGTCTTTAGTGTAACCTGTTTTAGTTACAATGTTCATCAATGCACCAAGTTGGGCAAGTGCCGCTGTAGGTCTAAACAAACCAAGTTTAGCGACTGTAACCGCTTCCATGCTACGATTCATTAAATCAGTAGCGAATGTTTCACCGTAATGCTGTTTAATCCAGCCGTCGCCAATGAGTTCGTTTACTGTCCTGTTGATTGTTTTATCTGCATTATTAGGAACGCCAATTACAGAGGAAATGAAGTTGTGTAATACATCTTCTACGTCACGTCTAGCACCTTCGCCATTACGACCGAATTGAGAAGCGTAATCTGTGCCAATTACATCACGATATAATGATGTAGATTTATGGTAGAACTCATTTGTTGGAATGAAATGAGCTTTATATCGTAGATAGTTTTCAATGTTACCAAATACATCTGGGTTAGCACCTTTAGCATTAGTACGAACATTGTTGTATTTATCTTTACGTAAATTACCATAGCCAAGTAATAGATGGCCAATTAAATCTTGTCGTGTAATCACGTCACGGCGTCTAAATAATTCGTCTAAGTTTGCGTATTGTAACTCTTGGTTTAACTGTTTACTATCAATACCCAAATCTTTTTGTTTCTTTTTATCTTGAATTAGGTCCATTAATTTTTCACGAGTTACGCCATCTTTTTTATTTACGAATTCGTCAATGATTTTATTTAAGGCTGGGTAAGAATGAGAGATACGTGCAAAACGTTTTTCTTGTTGTTCTCTACTCTCGCCTTCGTATACGATATCGTCATATGCAGATTCGTTTGAACCTTCGTAAATGTCAGAACTTACATTCTCATCATATCGAGGATTACGTTCTGTAATAATAATACGTAAATCTTTATTAAGTTTTTTATCTTTTACGTAGTGTTCTGCGTCACGATATGTATGGAACGAAGCAATCTTTTCACGTTTTTCGTATACGTCACCTTTATCGTCTGTGACTTCTCTGGCTAAATACACTCCGTATCGACTATGTAACATAGGTACGTGACCCCATAATTTGCGTGGCTTATGTTCTGGGTCAGCACCGCTTGCTTGCCAAGCTTTAACAGAATCGTTAAATACTCTGTCGTCTAGGTTACGCCAAGCATTATATGCTTGCAATACCTTTTCATTATACCCTTGCTCACGGATAGCTTTATCACGTAATGGAAGAGAAGCTTTATGAGCTTGTTCCCATGTAGCGAATGGTTTCATAGCTTTGTCACTGGCAAATACACGGAAATTACCATCTTTGTAATCCATGAAAGCATGTTTACCTTGATTTTTAAGTTCGTTATAGATATTTTTTGCGTCTACTTCGTCTTTGAATTCTCTAAAGGTATCGTTCATATCAAGATTAATGTATACTTCTTTATCACGAACCATTACGCCAACTGGTTGCACAAATTCACGTCCAAGGTCAGTAACTTGTTTAGCCAATTTATTGAACGATTCAATATTATCTTCTCCGAGGTTAGTTTTAATTTTATCCAATGCTTTCAGATATACTCGTTGTAATTTATCTGCTTTTACTTCGGCTTCTGTTGCCCAGTGGATAATTGGCTTCATTTGTGGAATGTATTTTTCAATCATTTTGATTGGAGAACGTAACCACTTTTTAAATGTATAGCCAGAGATATTACCTTGTTTTGCGTCACGTGTTTCAAATGTGATATTGTCGTCTTCTTTTTTAAGTAGTTTTGCCGCTGCTTCAGAGAAGGAAGGCAATGCCTTGGCAATAGGGTTAGCTTCTTTGCCCTTTTGGTATAAGATAACGTCTTCTGGTGCTTTTTGTTTTTCTAACTTGACAATTTCTTTCATGATATATTGAGCTTTATTGTCTACATCATCAGTAATTGTAATGATAGGAATACCACGCATATTAGCACCACGCTCAATATACGAATCTAATTGTTTATAATTGGTTTCGTCTAAAACAATATATTTAATGTCATTGATATTTAATTCATGTAATTTAGCTTCGCCATATCCAGTACCAAATTGTTTTAAGTCTTGTCTTAGTCCTTCGATTGCTTTTCTTGTTTGTTCATCTAGCTGTTGACCACGTGTTACTTTTCTATATCCTTCTTCAATACTATCGCCTTTTCTCATACGATATAGAGTATCAATGATAGGTTTGATAGTTGTACGTGGTTTATCCATATCGTCATAGAATGATAAAATATCATTGTCATATGAATCTTCTAGTATACGTAGCTCATGTTCTTTAAGTACTGGTCGAATATGTTTATCAATGACTTTCATAGCGTCCAGTATATTGATTGGCTTATTACGAGCATTTGATACAGAAATTTTATTACTTGATAATCGCTTAGGTTCGTCACTAACAAATGCTAATGCTTTGTTTACTAATCGAGTACCATCAATAGCCATACCACCGTATTCGTTTGGTGAATCATAGTTGTTAATTGTCTTCGTGTACATATCTTGTGTACCAAGTACGTAACTATCTTTTACAACTTGTTTAGGGTCTAATACGAGTGCGTATTCACCATACCCATCAAGAACACTATCATATGCGTCCTTACCTAACGAATATGAAACACTAGGTTCGATAAGCTTGCCTTGGTGGAAAGATTTACGAAGATATCCTGTACTTTCCCTGTGTAACATAATAGCGTAGTGTTCTTCTGGGTGTTCTTCTCTATCTTCAATTAGTGGTTTTGGATTTGTGACTTTAGAAGCAGACTCAAATAAAGCCCCTGTGTGAACAGGAGCTAAATTGCCTTGTAAGGTATATGCTAATGTTTCTTCTAGGTTACCTCTTTCACCTTCGTAGATTACTCGCATTAAACTACCTTCGTAAGGGATATTAAATTTTTTGTCTAATTCTTTTGCTTGCCATAACAAAGATAATACGATATCTTCTTTATCTTTAACAGATAACTTTTCATTACCAATAGTGTCTTTAACTCTATTGATAGTTAAATTTCTTATTTCAAATAAAGTATCCTTAGTTGTATTATCAACTACATTTTTTGCAGAATCCCACGCTCGAAGTAATCCCCGCTCGAAGTGAGGTCGTTGCGAAACGGGATTAGCTCTCGGAAGTCTTTCTTGATTTCCTCTATCGTGTGGTATTGCTTGTCCTTGTCGATGAAGCTTCTCCCGTCCACTATGTAATTCCAATTGAGTTGATTCCAATCGACTACCTTGGCGTTGAATTCCTTCTCCGCTACTTCTGCTAGGCATATTCGTGCCACGCATATCGCTATCTTCATTTGCATACTCCCTAGAGAGAAGTGCTTCGTTTTGTTGAGTGGATAGAACTCGTTCATGTAATCCACCACTTTGCGTGCCATCATGCTCAACTCGCCCTTCGGACATTTCATTTCTGTTAGTATTCGGTTGACTAAAGTTTCGATATCCATCAATTTCCTCCTTAATATAATCTGCTATTGAACTAGCAAAATTCATCACTTGTTTTGTGGAACCAGCGTTGTTTAAGTAGTCTCTAAGTGCCGCATGAACCAATTCATGTTGGAAAGAGGTACTACTACTATTGATTCTATCTTCTGGAATATAAATTACACCTAATGCAGAGTTGTATTGCGGTGTTTCGCCAGCGTCAGTTACTTGAATTTCGATGTGTTTTGCCTTGTTAAGGTAATTTATAACTTTTTGGTATTGGTTACCTAAACGGCTTTTTAAAGCACCAAATAACACACTTGCTTGTTGAGGTGTTAGGTTATCAGATGTATTTAATCCACGGTTGATAATGTCACTCAAATCGTTCGTATTAACGGTTTCTGTTTGTTGTGTTTCTGTAGTTTCTTCTTTACCTTTTTGATAAGATAAAGGGTCTTCTAATGCCTTTTCAACCGAAATGTTTTTAGGTCTTAACAACACTTGTCCGTCAAGTTCATCAATTACATATTCACCTTTTCCGTACAATTTGTCAAGTGTTTTTTGCAAACCAGCTGTAGAATCTGTATCGAATAACAGCGAACCTGTATCAGAGTTAGCTATAGCGGTTTTCAAGACTTTTTCTTTTGCGTCTTGAACAGCTGATTTTGTTGCATAGTCTTTGAGTGTAGATGAACTTTTCCCATCAAAATGTGTCGAACTAAGCATTAATTCTGCGTCAAATGATACTTTACCATTGTTCTCAGTTTTATTTGTAATACTATCTGTATCAACGCCTATATTTTCCAATGTAGCTGTAATATCAGTATTTGGTTTAACATTTAATTCAAAATGGTATACGTCTCTATCGTCTGTTGGTGTTACCTTGCTAAGGGTAATAGGAGATTGTTTGTTGATACGATTTTCTTTGCGTTTATCTTCTTTAATAACTTTTGGCTGTTCTACGACTTCATCTTTCTTTTCAAATCCTGTTTTAAAGTATTGTTTAGCAAATGCAATTAATTTATCTTTTTCATCAAATGGCGTTTTAGTTAAACCATCTTTACCATCATACATCTTCTTATTGCGGTCATCTCGAATACGATTACCTTCTAAGCCAAATGATTGTTTAGGGAAAGAACCAGCGATTGCATATACTAACTGTTTAACTTTAGTTGGATTAGATTTGAAGGCTTGGATTGGACCACCAGCACCTTCGATAAGGTTTTCGTATTCTTTAATTAAGACTGTTTTGATAATCTTATTACGTTCACCATCTCTAAATGATGTAACTGGTTGACCAAGCTCTTTACTTAACCATTTGAATACGCTCTTATCAATAGCTGAAGGAGTTTTAAAGATAGCGTCTCTAACATATGCTGGGTGTTTAATTTCGCCATTTACATGTGCTTCTACCATGTTTGCAGACGTATCATTTTTATGTTGAGGTATTTCAAAATTATATTCTTTTGTATCTCCTAAGTGATTGAAGTTAAATTTGTCAATTTGTTTTTGAATCTGTTTGGCTTCGTTTTGATACCCTTGGTTAGTGACTTTTTCTGCATCTAATTTATTTTGGAATTTAGCAATACGGTCACGAATAATTTGAGCTTCTTTTTCTTTGCCTTCTGGTGAGCGGTCATGATTTTTAAGTTCTCCATCTTTATTGGTATTATAGCGAACCATTTCAATCATTTTACGCAACTCTGGTTTATATTTGTTATTAGCATTTTTCTCTAAATGAGATAAATACTTAATTGCTTCTTGTGGCGTAATTTTATTTTCTCGTAAACCAGCTAACGCACGTTCACCTTCAGTTTTATCATTTTTATACGGGCCACGTTTTTTAGTTTCTTTAACTGGCGTAGCTTCTTTTTCTATTTTCTTTTCTTCTTTTTTGATAACTTCTTTAGGTTGTACTTTTTTAGCTTTTTCTACGTCGATAGATTGTGCTGTAATAAGAGGTTTAAGCTCTGGGTTTTCAGCTACTTTAGCTGAGATAGAGCCCTTTTTAAATGAAGGTTTTACCTTAGCGTTAGCTTGAATTTTAGGTTTTTCTACCTTAACTTGTTTCTTAGCCTCTGCAATTTGCTCACCATATACTTCGTTCATTACCTTGTTATATAGGTTTTTACTATTCTTTTTGAGGTCTTTAAGAATGTCATAACGATGAATTGGCTTGCCCATTTTACCAAGTTCAACTAATTGATTAGCTATAACTTCTCGTGTTTGTTGAATTTTTTCTTTATCACGTGGGTCATTTTCATCTAAGTTTTTAAAGGCCTCTGCATATGCTTGGTTAGCTTTAATTACGTTAGCATTATCAGCACTACGTTTTAATAAGCCTGTTTTATCGTTATTCTTCTTACCTTCCTCGATGGAACGAACATGATTTTGAATATCCTTCATTTCTTGTTCATAATAGTTTTGTGTATTAATACCATTCTTACGAAGATATTCATAATCTTTGCGGACTTTACGTCCGTATTTTTTATCAGCTTCACGTTCTGCGATAGCTTTGCTAATGCGATAACCTGTTTCTTCCGCTCTATCACCATATAAAGGGTCAAGGAAAGGTTTATTCACAGAATCTTTATAACGAGAAGAATATGCTTGTCTATTTTCTTTTTCTCGTTGTTGTGCTTGTTTTGCTTGTTGACGTCTACGTGCGTCAGCTTCCGCTTTCTCAACGGCAAGATTTGTATCGTTAACGTTTTGACGAATAGGATTATCAGACAATAAGTCTTTACGCTGTGTGTCTGATAGTTTATATCCTACTCTATCTGCACGTTCAACGATATTTTTTCCGTCCATAGGGTTGTAGTTATCTACGTCATTTTTCTTACGTAGAGTAGATACTAAAGTAGATGAGGCTTCGTGTGCTTCTTTCTTTGTGAGACCAGCGTTCATGAAGTCGTCCATATACATATTATTAGTAAGCTTTTTAGGATTTGTTTCGTCTGTAGAATTATCCCATAAATCTACGATACGATTTACTGTATCACTAACAGCTTGTTGTTTATTCGCAATATCAGCGTCAGAATATTTATTCTTTTGAAAACGTGCTGTCATAGTGTCTAGCACGTCATCGTAATCGCCACGTTCCTGTGGCGCTAATTGGTCTGGTACCATTTCTGACAAGTCTGCAATGCCATCAACATCAGTATTGTCCTCAATACTACGAACAGCAGATACTGGTACCTCTACGTTTCCGTATACATCATCTTCTGTGTCAATATTATTAACGTTGTTGATACTTGCGGTATTGTTCAGATTTGTTTCTTGTGGGCTACTGTCTATACTGTCTTCTATAGAGACAGAAGGATTAGAACGAGATGAAGCCCAGCCACGACCAGTATTTACAGCACCACCAATACCACCTAACATTAATGAACCAGCAAATGCGTCTTTGCCTTGGCTCATCATTTCATCAGTCCATGTACGTGGGTCATAGATATGTACGTTAGCATAGTCTGGGTTACCTAATGCTTGTTCTTGAATTTCTTGTTGCCATGCTTCAGTTAAACCTTCGCCAGTGGCACCAATCATAGCATTACCAGCCCACGCACCAGCTGTTTTAGCTAGTACTTTGCCACCAGTACCAACAGCCATAGCGGCTGAAATACCTTTCATTGGCATGCCTAGTGAGATTTTATCTGAAGCATAGTTTAATACAGCTGGGGCCCAGCCATCTTCAAAGGCTTGGTTACTAGCGTCCCATGCTTCGTTATAGTCCATACCACGGCTTAGACCAGTCATGTATGTATCACCAGCGTTACTAGCGTTTTCGACTAGACCACCGACTGCAATACTACCAGCTGTTTTAGCGGCTTTAACGCCATAACGAATTGCCTTAGACCCTTCGTATGCTCTAAGTGCAAATTTACCAACACCTGTTAATGCACCTACAACGCCACCAGCAGTAGTACCAACACCAGGTACGATAGAACCAATAGCGGCGTCAGCGGCGGCTGATGTAGCGACATCAGTAGCCAAACTAGGAACAGATGAACCTAAAGCTTGAGCGGCCTGATTAGCACCATACCATAAATATCCATCTGTATCTGCATTTCCTGTATAAGCATTACGAGCGGCTATATCACCCATTTGATTAGCACTATACATAGCCTCATTAGCTAACCAGTCATGACCATTGTTTTTAGCCCAGCCAGATAACTCACCAAATAGTCCGCCCATAGAACCAGCCAGACCAGATTGAAAGCTGTCAATTAAACCATCGTTCTCGCTTGGAATATAGCCAGAATCATCGAGGGCTTGTTTACGCTTCATGGCATTGTATTGAGGACCATATGCAACGTTATATAGGTTATCGCCTAGCAACTGTCCTAAAGTAGGCATTTAATCACCCCTCCTGTATAAATAATCTATTCTTTTTTGTTCAGTTTATCAATGATGTCTTGGCTAGTGCTGTAATCCAATTTATTACCGCTACTTGAATTTTGCATATGATTAATTTGGTATGTATAATCATTCCCAGCTCGTCGTAACATTTCCATTGAATATGGGGTTGCTTCTGCTGAACCTAATTGTAGAATTAAGTCACCATATCGACGATTTAGTTCATTGACATCATTTTGAGAGAATTGTTCTTTATCTGCGTTTTCGGATAAGTATTCACCAAATCCGCTTAATTGTTTATCAACGTATTTATCGCTACTGATAAGGCTAGAACTACTACCGCCACCAGAGCGACCCCTGCCACCAGCACGAGCGGCTGTAGCGGCGGCTCTAACTGCCACCATGTCTCGTTGTAATTGACGTTGTTTTTCTGCTTCAGCGGCCTTAAATGCACGTTCATCAGCAAGTAATTGGTCTTGCCGTGCGAATTGCAATCCCATTTTAGCCATGTCATTTTGTGACATATAACGTCGTGCCATAGGGCTTAAACTTACGCCAAGAGCTTGGCCTAAACTTGCAAGCATTTCTGCGTTAGAGCTATTCTTACTATTAGCAATCATCTGTGCCAATTGACCAGCACCAGTTAATTGAGTTGATTGGTTATTTAGTTTAGCCTCTTCTTGTGCCTTGGCAATCGCTGATTGCATAAGTTGTTTATCACTTTGAGCATAGAAAGGAGACGCTAGTCTACCACGTGCTAAGTGATGTGCTTGTGTTGATAATGCACTACGTAATGCGTCATCACCAGCGGCTGATACATTTTGCTTTGGTGCATTAAGAATACCCATAACTTGACCAAAGTCAATTTGCTCTTTTGGGTCGTCTAATTGGAATTGAGCCGCTAAATTAATAGGCGATTTACCTTGTTGAGTGTAGTTAACAGGGATATTAGAACGTCCACCGCCACCGATTGATTTAACATAATTACGAGTTTCTTCAATTGGAATGGTATCTGGCGAACCGTCCCAGCCATTACTAATCCAGCTATCAACATTACCAGGACCAGCGTTATACGCCGCCAAGGCTTTAGTTATGTCTCCACCATACTTTTGCAAATTTTGGGCGATGTATTTAGCACCGCCCATTGCACTTTGGTATGGATTTGTCATGTCTTCAATGCCTAAGTCTCGTGCTGTATCTGGCATTGTTTGGAACAAGCCTGTAGCACCAGCAGAGCTTACGGCAGTTGGGTCAAAACCGCTTTCTTGCCGAGCTACACGAGCAAGAAGGTCAGGGTCTACACCAGTACTATTGGACGCTTGAATAATAGCGTCTTGGATATTACTAGGCACATTCCCGTATTGAGAAAAATCCATAAACCCTCCTTATCCAAGTAAACCAGGCATATTCGCTTTGTATTGATTGTATGTTAAGTAATCGTTATCATGTAAGCGTTTGCCAGCGTTGATATCCTTATATTGATTCCAGTAATCTTGTTGTTTTAATAGACCAGCGTTAATACCTTCTGCATTTGTTGGGGTCAAAGCTGGGCCATTATAACCCATTGCCGATAGTTTAGCATTACCACTAGCCCAGCCAGTACTATCGCCTTTATCAAGCCCCATCATTGCTTTTGTTTGGTCTAAAAAGCCGTTATATTTATTTGCTTCGTCGTTAGCAAATTCATTATCTTGGTTTTTGGCTTCGCCACGTGCCATACGGTTATCTGCTAGTAAGCCTAACCCACCAGCTACTGCATTACCAAATTGGTACCATGGGTCTGATTTTGGGTCATACGGAATGTATAGCATTAAGTTCCTCCTCGTTAAAACCTTCTACAACAATGCCGTTTGCATAGAACATATTCGAACCAGTACAAACTAATTCATATACTGGCACGATACGACCAGCTTTAAAATCAATGATATGTTCAAAGCCACTATCAGTAAGTACTTCCATACCTTCTTCAAGTTCATCAATAGCTTTGAGACCATCACGTGTCCATACTGTTTGTGTATGAGTTGTTTCTAATGAATGGTTATCTGTAACCAAGTGCATAGTTTCTCGTTCTCCACATTCAACTACTTTAAGCACTTTCTCAATACCGTCTTTAGCCACAACAATATCTCCCTCATTAATTTCGTTAATAGGGATATAGCCATAGTCCGTTTCAATTTCAACTTCAGCTGGAAAACAAGCTAGATAAGCACCAACGCCTTGCATTAAGCCACCAAAGAAACCAGAGCCTTTTTGGGTTACATAACCACGACCATTGTTCATTTGGCTTGTAGCCTGTAATGCGTCTGTGTTTGATTTGTTTTGACCTTGAGCCAATTGTAAATATTGTTGAGGATTTGCAAATGAGTACATATTTGCTTTGTGAGCCAATTCCAAAGGATTGAGTGCAAATTGATATTTTTGGTCCAACAACCCTTTTTGCGTATTGAGGTCTTCGCTGTAATCCTTCGACATTTGAGCGGCGATATTTTTTTGCATATCGTTTGTTGCTGAGTTGAGTCGTGAGCTATCCACAATACCTTTTCTAGCCATGGCTGAGAGTTGCTGGCCCATCGTATTTTCGTAAATACGATTAAAATAATTTGTTTTAGCATTGGCATATGCGTCTGGTAATTTACCAGTTGCTAATTCAGCTTGTTCTTTACGTAGGTTGTCTACATCGTTTACAGTTTGACTATAAATAGATGACCAGTTAGGGTTAACTACGTCATCTAGTAATGCGGTACCACGAGATACAAGCTGGTCTATACTCGGTTGAATTGAAGCTAAATACGCTTGTTGTTGGCGTAATAGTTGTTTTTCTTCCTCGGATAGAGGGCGTTCATGATAAGAAGAACCACCTTTTTTACCCATTAATTAACCTCCCTTACGAAGTAATATTGCCATTGTCCACCTAAGAATTTTTTCTCTTTTAAGGTAGACTTAGTTAATCGTGCGTATGCTTTAGGATTGTGAGGAGTAATTGTTGACACTCCTTTTAACCCTAAGCGTTTTGCATAAGCTTCCATAGTAGGAAAAGCTTTTTTAAAATCTATACTAACGGGACCACATTCTAAATATTCTCCACATACGCCATATGTAAAGAAAGAACCGTCCTCGAAAATGTGAATAAATGGATACCATTCTAGGTCCCAATCGTCCCAGAAATTACCCATTTTCTTATTATATTTTTTAATCCATTTCACAATGTCTTCGTCTTTAGCCATGTGACATCTCCATATAAAAAAAGTGGCACCCTTTTCAGAGTGCCGTTATATTATCCATATGGGTTTCTATTTGATGACCCTGTTCCTTTTAGGAAATCATCATGTTTACTACTTCTTTTTTTAGCTCCGAAACCAGAGTTGCGTCGTCCACCACCAGAAGAACCTTGGCTTACTAAAGCCTCGTTTTCTTTCACAATGTCAAATGATACGAACTTAAAGACAATATTGCTGTCCGTTTCAAATTTAAACTGTAGCTTTGGCGAACGTATTTGACTCTTAAATTCTTTTTGTTGCTCTTCGGTAGTCCATGAATGATGAATTACAGTATCATTAATAGAAATATCACCGCTACCAGCGGTATCTGACATTACGTCAATATATGTTCTGTATACGTTCATTTGGTGTGTGTCACGAATTTCACCACTTTTAATTTCTTGATGAATAGTTGTCTTATTGTCGTCGTGGTTGTCCCACCGTAATTCATACAAGGAACCACTTGTATCATTGTTATTCATTGATACTAAAACGTGATAACGATTTTCACATATTGATGTAATCTTATGAGGAAATACCCATTTACTGAAAGCTTTAAGCCCGTAATGATATACATATACTGTATTTCCACTATCTCCGCTTATCACCAATTGTTTGGTTCTACGCAAGTCAAAAATAAACGGATTATCTACTCTTCGTTTAATAAGAGGATTACACTTTTCACCAATATCTTTAGGCTCGAAGTTAGAGTATGTTAAAGATGTAGCATATGATTTAAGTCCAGTTGTGGACATAAATACTACGTCCTTACCTAAATTAGTACAAGCATGTCGTGACATAAAATCACTCTTACTCCCTAGTTGCATGATATTCCAATCACTAGGCTCATTTTGTACTGTGTAAATCAACCCGTTATTTTTAAATACTAACAAATCGGTAGCTAGTTCAGCTACACCAACAATATCCCCACCGTCTTTATACCCTACGTTCACGTCTTTTCGTGCGGAATCATCGTTGGAATTTTCGTGCCAGTCTTCCTCGTTACCAATAGCCGAATAAATTAGTAAATCTTGACCAGATTTAGATACTACTACTCGACCAGAACGTGCAAATACAATGTCTGCATTTGGTGATTCTGCAATTTCAGATACAGTTTGGTAATTGTATTTTTGTAATTTACCACCACTTGCCATCAAAAGATTGCCACCAAATTTAGTGCATGTTGGACGCTTTGCGTCACCGTTGAGAGTGCCGATAAATTGAGGTATTTTACCAAACTCATATCTATAAATTTTTTTGTTCTCTAAGAAAATAAAGAAATCGTTCATCTCGTAGTCATTATAGATATAAGTAACTGGAGAGTCGAACGTATGCAGAGGGGAACCAAGCCCCCTCCGTGTACGTAATTTATCCCCCTCAATATCAAATTCGAAATTCTCTAAATTCACACATTCATTTTGTTTAAGGAATTCTGGTGATTTTGCGACGTTCATACCACCTGTTAAATCAACGAGAGTAACAGTTTGTATGCGTTGGGATTTGCCAACTTTTTTCGCCATATATTATAGATGGTCTACGTAGCCGTTTGAACCGATAATCTTAGTAGTGCGATTCATAATATCAAATTGAACTACATCGCCTTGGTTAGCTGTAATACATGGTACAGAAGTTGTGCCTTTTACGGCGGTTCCTACATGCATATTTTTAGGAGCAACGAAAGTAATTGTAGTCTTACTATTAAGTAAATCAACTGATTTATCTGGGTAAACAACAATTAAATTATTAAAACTTACACCGAAATTAGATGGCTCGATAATCAGTGTATCGTTTGCACTAAGTACGTTGTTCGAATAGTTACTTTGATATGCAATGCTAGTACCTAAATTATTACTAGCAAGTTTAATTGTATCTTCAGCAATTAAATCTAATACAACTGTATCTTTATCACCAATATTATGACTTACTACTAGCTGGCTAATATCAAAATATTGGAACGCTGATGGACTCTTAGATTGACGTAACCACAATTGGTTATCTACTTCTCGGTAATCAATTTTATGAGGACCTTCAATACCTTCGTACGCTGGGTCACTGGCGATTTCTACAGGAGTATTGGCTTGAACACCAGGAATAACTAATGTGGATTTGACCTCACCTTGCCAAATAGCTTCTAATGTTACAGAACGTTCGTCCATTGGGTGAGATAATGTGAACGGATATGAGAATTGCGTACTGTCATTTATAGTAGACGTATTTTCTGTTCCTTTTTCTTTAATGATTAAACCATCAACACCCATACCATTAATTTGTATTGTAGTGTCGCCATATTTCACTGGAACACGAACTTCTAACTTTGCGAATTGGAATAAATCTATGACATTAGCTTTATCAATGATAAATTTTAATACATCGTTTAAACTGGAACTGTTCGGTAGATAACCACGTTTTACTATAACATCATATACTTCTTTAACGTCTGCTCCAGTACCAGGGTCACCTTTATCCCCTTTAGGCCCTTTTAATTGTTCGATTTGCTCTGGTGTTAAATCTTCAAATCGTAATGATTTACCAGGGTCTCCTTTTTGACCTTCATGAATTTCAATAGTTAAAGGTCCGTTTTGAACTAAAGTAATCGGTTGTTCCATAAATCCTCCTTAACGTTTAAGTTTATTAAGTATATTACTACTTAATAAGTCCATAAGTTTATCCATATGAGAAACCCCACTGTCTCTCATATTTTCTACAATAGATAAAAACTCACTATAGCACGTGTAACCGATAGTGAAGGTTACTGCTTTCATACCAAGTACAATACCGCTATTACCAAATGCATGGTCAATCATGACCGCCGCCGATAATAGCAATGCGTACTGTATCATCTTAGAAAGAAAGCCAGTGCCTAAGTGAGATGTTGTAATTTTGCCAGCTCTAAATGCTGGTATCCACCCTCTAAATTTATCGATTGTTGTGATATTCTCTTGCGGTATGCCTTGTTCTATTAAATACTGGTTGCTAATTGCAAACCATTTAGTAATAATATCCAAGACTAATAACCAGAAAATACCCTGGGCGACGTATGCGTAATCAGATTGGTGAAAAGATAATATTAGGGATAATGCTGTTCCAGCCATAACTTTAATCTCCCAAAAATTTAATAATCGATACATTTGTTCAACCAACCGTTCATATACGTCAAAAATGTCAGCCAAGATTACAATCAATACGCCAGTAAGAAATCTATACGGAGGTGGAAAATGAGTATTAATCCAATCTCTCAATAAGCCTCCTTAATGGTATGAAATACCTGGACTAACTAAAAAAGGCCCTTGAAGAATACGCTCATGCTTACCACTAGCGTTGATTTGTACAACGTCATAGTAATAGGAAGCAAGTTCTCCATAATAGGACCCATCTGTATCAATTTGAGAAGTGACTTCGTGTGAGAAAGACACTTCTACCAGACCATGTTGTGGTTCTGGTGTTGTACATTCCGCTTCTGCTAATACAGTTTCGCTTTCTGCGTTTTCACGCACCTTGCAGACATACGAAAAGCCAGTAATATCTACTGGCTCTTTTTTTGCGTCTTTAATTACAAGTTGGAAAGAAAAATCGTCACCTTGGTTAACAACCAATTCGTGCGTAGGCGGTGATAATTTTCGTTTTGCCATAAACCTCCTATTTCATGTCAGTACAGAGAAAACGATAAGAAATAAACCATGCAATAGCACCTATTAGGCCTTGTGTACATAGCCCTACCAAGAATCGACCAATATCTCCACGAAGGAGTTCTTGAAATGGTGTGCTTAACATGTAGAGTAAAAATGCAGTGGCTGGTATCATACCGATAATTTTATTCATAATATCACCTCTTGTTAACATGAAGATACTATGAAGCATAGTGTTGTGTCAATTGTTAAATATACACTTCGTCCATTGTAATCGGAAAATCATTATCGTATTTATGTTCCGCTACAACGTACGTTTGCTCAAAATTACCAAAGTCTGGATTTGGGTATGCACGTGTGTCCCAAACAGCATCTACTGTGTTTCCGTTAATATGATACTCATGTAACCCAGAATTCCATATCATAAACACACCCATCTTTTCGGCATTAAATACATCATGTGTAGTTGGTTTTTGCATTACCTCCGCATACGTCCAATCCGTATGGTGACTGCCAGCAATTCGCATATAATGTAAATTACTACTAAATAATGTATCGCCCTGTGGACCATAAATTTCCATGCCAGATTTAGCGTTGCTGTTCAATTTGTTGGAGTACACATATATTTCAATGTTTTTTATTACGTCCAATATATTATGAGGAGGTTGAGCTTTAAACTCCATACGTATAACAGGAATATTCTGTTTATCATCGCTAAGGTAGTAATTTTCGCCCATACCAAGAATGATATATGGGATAGGACAATATATGCTATATGTATAGAATTCGTCTACCGCTCTATTTCTAAGAGATAGAGCAATAGTAGCACTATTATTATATATACTAATACGAGGAGCATACCAGAGTGTCGGTTGCGTAAGTTTAAGCTTAGATGGTATCGGACCAGAAAATTTTAAACGATGCTTTAAATGGATACACGTTTGTGTATCTTCTAAATTTACATGATGGCTATCATTGATTACTGCAAATGTGTCCATATTAATATACTCCTATTAATAATTTTTGGTCGGTTTGTTTACCAACCAATTCATCATTGGTTAGTTTAAATGTAACTTTGTTGCCATTTACAATACGTCTATAACCTCCAGATACGTGATTTGGGTTATATGGTATTACAGGATATGGATTAAATTCACGTAATGTAAATATATGCTGTCCTTCATAAATAGGTACCTCCACAGTAAATGTTGGTACAATTTCAGTAAGCACCCTTGTCCAAACTATTTTAGTTAATGTTGTTGTAACATCAGCAATTATATTGCCGTGTTCGTCGAATACTTCTATTCCAGCTGGCACTTCTTTTTTCCTCCTAAATAACTTATGAAATAGTTTTTTAAAAAACCTCATAATTACTCCCATAATCCTAACCTCACTCTAAGACGATTTTGTTCGTCATAAACTTCAATTAAGTTATCTTTGATAACTGTTCTAGCACCAGTATCTGCTGTTTTTAACTCGCCAATACGTGCCGTGATAGTGGATAAACTATCTACTTGTAATTTATCACCAGTGATAGCGTGTGATTGTATTTTCTCCGTAGTAATGCTACCAGCTTTAATTCTATCTCCAGAAATACTATTAGCAGATATTTTATCGCCAGAAATGCTACCAGTAACAATCTTATCGCCAGTAATTGTATCAGCTTTCAGTCTATCCCCTGTGATAGTACCAGTAGCTATCTTCTCTGCTGTAATCTCTCCAGTTTTGATTTTATCTGAAGTGATAGCGTTAGCGGCGATTTTATCACCAGTAATGGCATTGGCTACTAACTTATCCGTCGTAATGGCACCGTCTGCAATTTTAGTTCCAACAACAGCTTTATCTCCAATATATTTAGCAACAATTACACCGTTATCAAATACTGTTCTATCGGTAATGTGAACAGCTTCTGGTGGAATTTCTTCAATCGTAGACTTCTGTAATATCCTAGACATTTCGCCCTCACCAAATACGTCTACAAAGCACACTTTAATTTGATATTCTCCTGTAGAACAGTTAAAGCTAAACTTGTTATCTTGGACAAAATGTTTTTCATTATTGATGTACACATTAGCCCCATAACAGTCTTCGGGGATAACATCGAACTCTACATATAGCCCTTCAAATACTGGAGCTACTTGAATAGATGTTGGAGCATGAGGAATAGGTTTAGAATACTCTATTGTGCTTGGAGCAGAATATGTATTGCCTACTCCTTTGTTGTATAAGTAGGCTGTGCCTTGACGTGCGTACGGCATGGACGTAGAACTCCAAGATGTTGTGAGGTCAAGTCTATTATGAATATCTCCAGGGTGTTGGTCTAATCTTAATTCTGTCCATTCATAATCATTCTGCGGATATTGTTTCCAAGACCAATACGCTCCTCTTTTGTCAAATACAACTGTAGCTTCATATGGTGATTTAGGGACATATTTATTTTCAGCAATGTAGTGTAAAGCAATTGGGGCCTTACCACTAATAGATAGAGCGTTTCTAACATCTCTACCTCTGATACGAATCCAATATTTTTTGCCAATATCTACATTATCTAGCGTAAACTGATTGGTGCGAGTTGTATCATAATGACGAACTGTATCTTTTTCTTCAAACATTTCTAATGTATCATGAAAATTACCAACTTTTACATCGATACTTACGCCAGCATATTGTTTAATTTGAGACGAATTCCAACGTATTAACAATGACACTGACCCATTTACAGCCTTTTCTTCGACTGTGACATTAGAAATCTGTTCATCAAAAGTATCTGGGTTATCAGCGATAACATTAAAATAGCTTTCTACTTTTTTAATTTGGTCGTCTAACTCCCCAGCAATATTTTTTAAATAGCTTTTTAAAAGCGAAATAAACTTCCTACCGTCGCCTTGTATAGAAGGAGGTAGTTGATTGACGCCATTATCAGACATACTCACCTCCTTATAACAAACCTACAATAGCCTCTACCATATCTTGTTCAACGTCCATATTAAAGCCGTGGTTAGACATAGCGAGAATAATAACTAATTGTGCGATAATATCTCCAAATGCTTCGTTACTAAAAGGAATTTGGTCTGTATCTGCGTTTACAAACTTTGGTTTTTTGTAGTAACGGACTTTAAGAGGGACTTTACCATAGACTTCCACGGAATTATCTCTGACAATAAGCGGAGCTTGGTTAGTAACCCTGTACCAGTCAGCTGGAGCAGTATCATTAGCTTGCGTGAATGTAACATCTCCAATTACCTCGTAATACCCATGGTCAATTAATACATGCCAAATAAAGTTAATAGCGTCATTAATATAAGCAATTAATTCTTTATCTTCGTAACCACTTTGGAGATTATCACTTAGACGGTCTCGAAGAGCCGCCTTATCCATTAGTTCTCTTACCGTCATCTTCTTTCACCTCACCTGTAATAGATTTAATATCATATACTGTATAGGTAACAAGTTGTCGTTGTTGGAGAATTTTATCAAATGGAATTTCATCTGTTAAGTTGTGAACGTGTTTACGACTAGCAAAGTATCGAACAATCATCGTACCAGCATAATTTGGGTCCATGTGTTGAATTTTTACACCATCTGTATCTTGAATAAAGATAACAGGGAATTGTCCACACAAGGAGATAAAATCATCTGGACGAAGGGCTTTAGATGTACCATTCAGAGTTACCTCTTTTACTAACTCTGGATTACCATCTTGAGCTAATTCTTCACTAAGTCTATCAATGGCCACGTTTAAACTCATAATTAGTTCTTCGTCTGATAAACTAAGTTTCTGCATATCGCCTAGTCGTTGACGAACCAAAATCAACAAGTCATTTGTTGTCATTGTACCTCCTATACAAAGAATGGCATTGGTCGCTCAATAGGACCACTTGATTCGCCAGCTACCATTTTTTGAATTTCAGCTGATATTAAACCAGCTACAGTATCTGCCCCAAAATTACCATTGAGTAATCCTAGACTATAACGTGAGAACATATCGAATAAGACATAAGGTAAATCGATTTCATCATCGATATTCTCAATGGGGTCTAAGATATAGGTATATGCCATTGTAGCTTCTTTATCAATTTTGATAGTATTACCAACAAATTTGTATTTGCCATCGAAGTCGTCTTCAAATGATTTGAATCCGCCAAAGTCAGTTGGTAAATTAGCTTTACCATTACGTGGTTTTAGTTTAACTTCTTTAGTAATCCAAAAGGATTTAGCATTGATAAGGGCGAGGTTGACATACCTCAATACGATATTCAGAGCGTCTATAATTTCTGGGTCACTATGTTTACGATTAGCATTTTCTCCTAATCCATATAAAACAGAAGTAACCACATCACGTACTTCAATCATAAGTACCTCTTGATATTACCAGTCGTAGTCCTAAATTCTGGATTTTTCATAATCCATTTACGAATCCACATTTCGTATTCTTTTTTGTCCTTACCTTGACACTCTTGTGCCATAATAAGTTCAAAGTCACTCATAAAACGATGGCGAGGAATACGAGCAATTACTTTAGCTTGACCGTTCAAGTTGCCTTCAAGACCACTATCACGCTCCTCTTTTACTTGTTGTAAAACATCAGATTCGTCAAAGGTATGTTGAATACTCCAGGTGTCTTTCTCGACTGTAACCTTTGTGTCTATTCTCATATATCACCTTTTAATCAAAAAAAATAAGGGGGTAGAATTAACTACCCCCAAGGATTATTTGGAAATGCCGTACAAGCGAGCATTTGCAATTGGTGCAGTACATTCGAGAGTAGCTGTACCTGTAATTACGGATTCTTTGTATGTACCTTTACGTTCCAAATCTTCGTTATGGAATGGAATAAGGTAACCAAGTTTCCAGTATTGCAATTCAAGCAAGTCTACAACGTCATCTGCGTATAGACGGTGAGCAACCAACTCAATTACACCGAAGTCTGTTTCAAGAACGTCGATAACTTGAGTTAATTTTTTAGCTTCCATCGCAACATTACGTTGAGAGTTAGCTGTGAATGTAGACGCTTTACGTTTGTTTTTACCAGACATAACAGCGATATCTACGTCACCACCACGGCCCCATACTGCTTGCATAGCGTCATTCAATGATTCCATTGTAAATTCGCCAGCTGGATTCAACGCTTTAGCGTCGATAGCATTGCAGTAAGTCAATTCCATTTTACCAGCTGTAACAGCGGCAGATGGTTTGATTGGAGTGCCAGGAGTAGCGGCAGAATCTTCTGCTGTGGCATGCAATGTGAAAGTATCTTTATCGATAGGTTTTACGAAATATTGTGTATTAGCTTTGTATTTAGCGTCCAAAGCATTTGTACCTTTACCACGGACGATAACTTTATCACCAGTTACGAAACGATGGTTAGCCAAGGTTACTACACCTTGAGCGTCTACAGTTACTTCAGAGAAGTTATCCAAGAAGTAAGGGATACCACCGAAACGACCAGCAGTAGTTTCATCAAATGGTGCTTTAACTTTATTAGATACGATAGCATATTCAAGGTCACGACCAATTTCTTTAGAAGCCTTCAACATTTGATATGCTTTTTCGTCACGGACACCGTATTTCTTGATAGCTTGAGTGATATCAGAAACAGTGTAGCCATGTTCAAATTGTTGTGTAAAGTTAGATTCACGTCTACGTGGAGTAGCTTGACGAGTACTGAAATCATGTACTTCAAGAGTAGCGTTATCCATTGCTGGACGTAAAGAATCACATAACCAACTATGTTCTGTATTGTGTACAGAAAGTTTCCCGAATCGGGAAGTTAAAAGTGTTTGGTCAGGGTCGATGTTAGTGATGAAATCATTCATGTCTTCAACCTTACCAACCACGTTGTAAGACTTAACAGCCGTTTGTTGGGACAATTAAGTACCTCCTTATTTAGAAAAATATCCTAGTTTAGAAATAATATCGGCTTGTTGGTCCACGGATAATCCACGTAATTTAGAATAATCAATTTCTGTTGATGGACTACCTGGTGGAACAGTAGCGGCACCAGCACCCTCTACAAATGGCGGTTTCATAGATGGTTTCGCCTGTGGTACTGGTTGTTTTCGTTGAATTGTTGGTACTTGGTTAGCACCATAATACTCATTACGCACAGCTGACATGTATGCGTCAATTGTTTGCGAATCATAGTTATCCATCGCCTGTTTAATCTGAACAGCTTGTGCATAAGGTAAGTTATTTAGTTTTTCCAACGCCAATTGATTAATAGCTTGGAAGTTAGGGTCTTGAAAATATTTACCCATGGTATGATTAAAATTGTCTACCACACGTTGACGGTCTGCTTCTTGTTGACGAGCCGCATAGATTTCAGCTTTAACATTAGCAATACTATCAGCGTAAGCCGCTTGATGTAACGGATTATATTCATCGAATTCCTCCCCTAATGCTGATTGCACTTCTTTACGAGCGTATGTATCAAGTTGAGTGTAATAATCACGTTGCGTAATTTGCGGTTGTTGCGGTGCTGTTTGTTGAACTTGAGGTTGAGCTTGTTGAGCGTTAACATTCGGTTGTACTTGAGGAGCTTGGTTGTACTGCAAGTGGCGTCGTTCTTCTGCAAGAGCTTGCGTTTTGCGAGTATAATCTTGATTTCTCATGTATCCATGTAACAACTCGTCAAGGGTTACTTCTTGTTCTTGGCCATTCACTTTGACAACATAAGTATCTGGTTCTGCTGGTTGTCCTTCTGGTTCAGCTGATTCACCTTCGGGGTCCTGTTCGCCTTCTTCTTCGCCATCACCGAATCGACCATTGTTGAAAAATACAGGATTGCCATCTTCGTCAATACCAAAATCTGGCACATCTTCTGTATTGGAGTCCACTTCGGGTTGCTCCAAATCAACTTCTGCTTCACCTTCGCCATCGGCGAAAGTTTGCAAGTCAAACTTAAATTTTAAATCTTCCATGTTACCTCCTTCACTCCCATATTGGGTTGGTGAAAACTAATTAATAAGAACCTCGACCCGTACCCCAGTGACTTGTACTCATAGGACTAAGCGACGCTTTGTATTGAGACATACTATCGCTATCAAGTTGGTCAAAACCGACGCCGTATGAAGGGTATGAAGGCTGAGGTGCTGGCGTAGGTGCTGGTGCTGAAGCTGGTTCGTCGTAATAGCTAGGTTCGCTATAATCATATGAAGATTGTTCAGCATAAGCTCTAGCAGCTTCTTCCTCAGCTTGTCTACGCAAGGCTTCTTGTTTTTTCAAATACTCTGCATAAGGTGCCTTTAATGCTCCAACGCTGTACAAATTTTGAATTTCTTGTGGGTCAAACTCTGTACGTGCTTTCATAGAGCTAATATCATCGTCTTTCCAACCTAAGCCTTGTAATGTTTTATCGTCTGCCCATTGGTAACCCATACCTTCGGCAAATGGGTTTTGGCGACGCCAAGCTTGTTCTTTAGGAATAAGAGCCATACGTTCTTGAGCGATTTCTCCCATTGTTTTAGCTGGCAATTTTCCTTCAGCACTGTCACGATAACGTTGTTCTGCTTGTTTACCTTGGCGTAAGATTTCTGCGATTTTAGCAGAAAAATCAGAACTTAAACCAGGGTGTGATTGTTGATAGGCGCGTGTATCGGCTTCATCGGCACGAGCTTGTGCTTGCTCTTTAGTCTCAAAACGTGGAGCCATACTTACAGACATATAATCTGTGTTTGGTGCAAATTTACCTTTTTCTGGTGCTACATATGGAGTATTAGCTTCCATACGAGCTTGTGCCACATTACTTGGCTCTTGTTGACCCCTGTAATCCTGTAGTGTTTGCGGTGCTTGTTGAACACCAGCTTTTTCTGCTAATGCCATAGCAATTGGAGAAGGGTTGGCACTACCTCTCCAGTCTGCGAATCGAATTCCCATTTCATTCCTCCTTAGACACCTGGAAAATATCCAGTCCGTTGTAAATACTCTTCTTGCTGTTTAAAGTCAGCAAGCTCTTTATTGGCAATCTGCCCACTAGCGATTGTAGAAGCTAGGAACGATTTAAAACCCTCCGATGCCAGAAGGAGGTTCCTGTACTCCACTAGACGGTCCTCTTGGCACGTTTTGAGGTTGCTGATTATCCACTCTTGATAAGCCTCCAGCCAATCCTCCAGAAAGGTTAGGGCCGCCGAAGCCTCCGCCCCCAGGTTGCCCTGTTGAATTAAATTGTTGATTTCCGTCTGGTTCATTTCCCGCTCCTCCGAATAATACTTGTAATTCTGGTGGTAATTGTAATAGATATTGTGGTGGCAAAATACCAAACTGAGCATAATATTGTAATGCGTCTGGTGGCAATTGGCTCAATACCTGTTGTTTTAACTGCATTTCCATAACCATACGTTGCTGTGTAACGTTAGGGTCGGTAATATAATCACCATAGTTTTTGAACCCAATACTTTCAATCCACTTTTTAAATAGATTGTAGATATTTTCTGGCGTAGAAACCATGTATCCGCCAGCATTTGCTTGCATTAACGCTGTCAAAAGCGTTTGTGTCGCCATGATAGTAGATTCTTTGGTAGCAATACTGATACCAGCATTAACAATTAAGTCAAAACTACCGTCTAAATCTTCTGGACTAATCTTTAGTTCTTTATTAGTTAAACGAATTACTGTTTGTTGGTCGATAAACTTTTGATTTAAAGACACCATGAAACGGAATAGTTCAGATAAACCTGTTTCAGCGAACATACGTGCTACTAATTCAAGACGTTGTGCTGATTGTCCTAAAATAGCACTAATACCTGTAGCTGTTTTATTAAGACTATTAGCGTCTAAACCTTGGTTATAACGAGTAATACCAGTACGGTTTTCTTTTTGCCCTTCAATCCACTCTAAGAATTGGAATGTTTGTGGTGCTAATGGAGTAATATTCATTGGCATAGCCACTTCATTCATCGAATGGCCAGCTTTCATACGAATAACCTTACGTCCTTGCACAAAGTCATCAATGTTGATAGCAGATTCGTCTAACAACATCTTAGGGTCGTTAGTTAACGCAACATTTTGCATGATTTGACGTGTTAATGCAACTTTGAGGTCTTGTAATTCGCCGATTAATTCTGCATATGAACGCTTAACCCAAATACGATGAGGGTCTTTTGTAGGAGAAATAGCAAAGAATGGGTGTCTACCCATGTAATTTTGTTCCATACGGATAATCGTATCACCACAAATGGTGATAATCATATCTTCTAAGATACCATCATTATTAATGTCGATTTTTGTATAACATTCATAGATAACCACTTCTTGACGGGCAGTTTGCTCGTCTTTATTTATATCTACGTAGTTATCGCCAATAACCTGTTCTACTTGGTCTACGTTCATGCCGTTGTAATTGCCATTAACACGGATATCATCGATATTAGCGTATACGCCTTGTGCTTCACGCTCACGCAAATAAGACATCGTTACTTTACGTTTATGAGCTACGAAGTTAGCTTCCTCTAAAGACTTGGCGTCTGGGGAATATAAAAACTCACTTACTAGAATATTTTCTAATTTAGGTGCGTTTTTGCGGTAATACGGCAATTGATATGTAACAGAAAAGTCCCCAAATTGGTCTGGACCTTGAATGTCTTCAATAGTTACACCAGTTTGTGTAAGAGCCTGTAGTGCTTCATTGTTAAGTACAGCTGTTTCTGTTGTGTATCCCTCTGTACGCTCCCAATAACACTTAATAATACCCATACCAACAATTAAAGAATCTTTTATCCAGTTATATAGCACTGTAAAAAAGTTATTTTGTCGTTGTAGTTGATATACCAACAACTCTTGCATGGTTTCTGCTTTCGTATCATCTTCTTCTGTAACACCAGCAATAGTAATTACTTCATCAGAGCCAGTAAATACCTTCATCAAAGATGGTAATGCCCATTCAATTGTGTCGGCTACGTCTGTAGATACAAGGTCAGAGGTCTTAGAAAGAATAGGGAACTTCTGACGGTAGTAATCTTTATCGGCATAATAGATTTCATAACGTTCTCGAACTGCTGGTTCGACAATGGAAGCTTGATATGCTTCGGCACGTTGAATATCGTTCTGCACGTATCGGACTACTGTCTTATTTAAGTCCTGTAATACGGATTCACTATCCATTTAACCTCCTTAATCAAGAATACAAATAATATTAGAGTGAGCCATTAACAGATATTTAAAACCTTCAACCGTAATTTCTTGTGTATATGGTCCAAATTGAACCACGTCACCTTCTTGAACTTCGTTATGTACCCATTTACCATGGTCGAATTTACCCTCGCCACTAGCAAATACAGTACCAATGTTTTGTGCTTTTGGTGTGGAACCAAGAATAATACCACTTTCGGTAGTTTCTTCCTTCACTTCTGGAATCACCAATACGTTATCGTGTAATACTTTCATTACATCGCACCTCCTAATGGAATATCACTTGTACTTACATTACTAAAGTTACTAACAGGTGGGACAGCAATCTGACTAATATAAGCTAAAGCGTCAATCAAGTCATCGTGTAACCCTTTAGGAAAACTTTGTAATTCACTTTCGAGTTCTGTGAGGAACTTGGCTCCCATAGGGAACCACACGCTACCAGTTTTAAACCGTGGTTGAAGAGTAGCAATACGTAATTCCTTACGACTAGACGCTTCTAAGTCCTTAACTGTAAACCAAATATTACGTTTAGGCATTTCTTTTTCTAGGTAATGTTTAACAGAAGCCTGGTATGCTACTTTTTCTACACCTACATAGATAGGTCTATACTTTTGTACCGCTCTAAATATAGCGTCAATGGTTTGTGAAGGGTCATACCTATCATAATCAACGTCCAAGATGAACCATTTGTTATCTGGGTTTACTGCCACTGTGCAAACTACTGTATAATCGGCACTTTCTTTTTCGGAAATAGCCAAATCCACTGTAGTATAAATAGAACAATCTTCTAACTTTAACTCGTTAGGAGCGTAATACATGAAGTATTCTTTCTTAAACATTTGACGTTCTGGAGAAATAGCAATACACATCTTTTCTCTTTCCCAAATGTCTAGCTTACCTAACGCTCTCCACGCTTCTTTCTCTTCGAGAATTTCCCCTACTGGGAAACGTTCTGGCCAATTTGAAGCTCCTTCGTCGTCCATAACAGGAATACGTAATGCATTAAATTTAAGTAAGTCTTTATTCTCGATAACCTGTTCAATCAAACATTTCTCGCCAAGGTTATTACCAATCATAAAGATACGGGTTTTCTTACCAAGGAAATAAGCGTCTGATAAAAACCAATCGTAGTCATTACTTTGTACAGTATCTGACATGGAATCTTCAACGTCTTGAGGGTCGTCGATTACGATAATATCTGGTCGCTTATCACCCCATAATAAACCACGGATAGAAGAACCTTTACCATATGCTTCCATACGGACACATATTTCTTCACCCTTTTCGTCGGTTACCACACATTCGAACGCTTTCTCTGATTGTTGCTTAACCTTTACCAGGTTTAAACTTAAAAACTCATTGGAAACGTATGTTTCAGCAATTTCCTTTAATTGCTTACTAGCCTTCGTTTGGTTGGCCATAATGAAAACAATATAATTGGCTTTCTTGGAAGGATATGTTAATCGGTATAAAGGAAACGCACGTAATACGTACGAGCTTTTCGCACTTTCACGGAACCCCTCAATCGCAAAATGCTTTTTTTCATGTAACAAAATGTCACTCCACTTATAGTGGAACCAAGCTGGCTCTACTTCTTCTTCGATAGGTAGAAACAATCGGTGGAATGTAACTAAATTCTCTTTCCCTCTCCTAAATGCTTCCGCTATCTTGTCTTGTACAGTAGATATAAAACCACCTCCTATAGTTAATAAAGCTCATTATCTCTGGAGGTATTTATATATAAGTGTAAATATAATTCAAAAATTAATTTTACTGGTAACGGTCTATTTATATAAGGGGTACCCTTTTAGGAAGCCCCACCCTCTTATAAATCTGGGGAAATGTCTGGCAAATGTGTATATGGAACACTTATATTTCTGGGGAAAGGGTCTCTAAACTGGCGGGGGTGACATGAGGGGCGTGAAATACGAAGCCCCACCCCTTGGATAGATGATTCTCAATCTCAAATACAGGGCAAAAAGTAGGCAATTACCGATAAAGAGAAGTAAAAAGGCTACAAAGCCAGTAAATACAACGATTTCTAGGGTTTATAGCTCATGTGGTTTAGTGTAACCATCGAAAGCAAGCAACCAAGAAAGCGAGTAGATAGGTCTTAGACAACTGAATATAGATAGTAGGTGCTTTTAATAGTACCGCCTAGCCTTTCAAAATAATTCAATTTACTAATGAAAGGGCAAGCCAACAGGCTTGAATATAGGTACTAAAAATGACTATTAAAAAAACAATTACAACTACTACAAAAAATACTGCTAAAACTACAAAGGCAACTGGTAAAAATACCTTTAAATTCGATGAAAAAACAGGTGTATTAACTTTAAAGCTAGAATGTGAGTGGAATAAAACTCATACAGGGCTAAAAGTAAAACACGTTGACGATGTGAAAACTGAAAAGTCAGAATATAAAATGACTGTATTCCACGATGGCAAAGGGAACACATTGAAAATGTTCAAAACTGGCTTCGAATATGAAAGTGTTGTAAAAGATGAAAAGCCACTTGCAGTTGACTCTAAAAAACTAGCCAAGTTAGACAAAGATGAGCAAGATGTATTACTTGCTATCCTAGCTAAGTTACAATAATATTTATGGCTAGGCGGTAATATTAAGAGTACCTACTAAAAAACACAATGTTATACATATATTAAAGTTTTTCTCTTAAAACCCCGTGTTTTTTGAAAGTACGGTATACATATGTTATAGCATTGTGAAGAAAAGTATTTTTTAAATGGAGGATATTTTAATGAAAATTTTTATCAACTATGCTTTAACCAATGCTTTCCGTATGGCTAAAAGTCGTGATAAAATCGGTGCTATTAAGCACATGATACATGGCGGTATGGAGCCTATTAAGGCTACACGCTTTATAGAGGCTATGTCTAAGGATATAGCAGATACTTGGCAAGTAGAAAAGGCTTTTTGTCTAACACGTAAAAGTAATTTGAAATGCTATGATACAGGTATGTTACATGGTTTTAGATGGTATGATGTATTTTAATAAAACTGGCTAGTTTACGGACTAGCCTTTTTTTGCGTTATAATACCGAACATATATTCTATTTATAAATAATAATTAACAACTTAAATTATTGTATACAATATATTAAATTGTATAGGGTTATGAGTTTATGAATACAGGTGATACAGTCATATCTATATATAGGGTTATTCTGTTATATGTGATTAGTGATAGGGAATTTATTTTTTCTTTTCCCCGTTTTTGCCTTTGCGTTGTATTGGCTTATATTGTGCTTTGCATTGCCTGTATAGGCAACGTGTTATATATTGGCTTATGAGTGAATTATCACGCTTATAAGTGTTACTACATTTTAGTAATAGCCCTAGAATTGATTATATAGCCCTCCAAGCCTTTTTATATCTATTTAGGTATAATCACCCTATCAAATCATTTAAAACACCATACGGAGCGAATAAACGAATTTTATTTATAGGTACATACGTTTGTATGTATCTTTTTTTATTACTTGTATTGATATTTCTCTATATATAGATACATGATACAGAATTTATTTTTCTCTTATCCCTGTTTTTAGTTTTATATATATTCTGTTTTCATGTTTATCTCATTTCACTTTTTCACCACTAACATTTATCTTGCTAGTTGATTATCATTGCGAAACCGTCAAGGTGCTTGAGATGTCTAAAAGCCACGAACCCAGCAAACATCACGATTCTGGCGTTTTGAAATTCATGTGCTACAGTGAGTGCAGTCGATGAGTTCGATAAACCAACGACTACACATACACACACTTATGTGTGTAGTGTAAATATCCATGTTTTTATTCAAGGAGGAATTACCCTATGGATATTCAAACAGTCCAAGCGATTGGACAAATCTTAGCGTGGTCTACTGTCTTAGTAGGCTATGTATTCATGTTTATGTTTATGTATTTTTTATTAAAAAAGTGAGGTAATTTACCATGACACAAAAAGATTTATTGAACAAAATCGAAGAAATTATTGACAACTCAGGTTACGGATATTTTTACGCTAAGAAAGACGTGCATGATATCTGGCACTTAATTTACTCAAGTGGCGTAGAAATGAGTGATATCAAAAAACAGGAACTCTTCATTCGGTCAATAAGAGAATTAGAAATGGCTTCTGGTAGCGATGTGAGAATCGTCGACCTAGAAGAAATTATCAATGGCGATTATTCGATTGAAGCCATAAAAAAACAACGTGATAGCTTGCCAAACAACGATTGTCGCCTTAATTGGTACAACGGTATTTTAGAACAACTTTCTGCAAAACAATAAAGGAGAATATCATGAAACAATATGTATTTAATAATAGACTGTACAACTGCGAACTTCTTACTGAAAATATGGAAACCAAAAAACTCTTTTATTTTTTGAGAAACGTGGATAATCCTAGCGATGTAATTAAAGTCGCAAAGGACGAAATGCCAGAGGAATACGTTCCTAAAATGGTTAAATTTAAGGCTGGCGACATTGTTCGTGTTAACGGTAATTATATAGACCATATCCAATGTGATATGGAGTTTGATGTAAGTCTACGGCCAACGGAACATATCCTAGATTCCAATGGCAACAAAATCACTGCTGGCAATGAGTACGTTAGTACTAACGGCGTATTCGTTAAGGTCGGAAAGTACGACTTGTTATGGCAATACAACCATAATTCAGACATTCTTGATGGTGCTAAATTAGTCCCTACTGGTTCTGTAAGTTTCATCAGTGGTAAGGTCATCGAAAAACCAATCCACCTACAATACAGGAATATGGACGTAGTTATTGACGAACAGGAATGTGTGCAATCCACACTTTCTGGCGAGCATATCCCAGCAATATGGGGACATCGTTATGTCGAAAACGGTGATGAAATCATCATATATGACGATATTCGTCAAGGATTGACAGACGATTACGAAATATGTGAGGAATGTGGCGATATATACCACACCGACGATATGACCGATACACGTGATGGCCGTATCTGTACGGGTTGTCTTGACAACCATTATATGTGGTCAGACGTCATGAACCAATATATTCACGAAGATGAATGTGTTTGGGTTGGCGATGATTGCATGACCGACAGTTACAGAGAGGACAATTACACTCAGTGTGATTGTTGCGGTGAGTGGTATGACCAATCTGAAGAAGGTTGCACATCTGACGATGGCTATGATTTATGCGATAGTTGTGTTGATGATTATCGCTTAGAAAACGGCTCTGTCTACTATAAAGACAGTGGCTATATCCGTTGTTATCACCCCGATATAGATTTGCATTTCTACGGTCACGGTCCTAAATTCTTAGGTTGTGAATACGAGGTGCAAGGTGGTAGCTGTTGCAGTAATATCGCAGAAAATATCTTTGGTGATTACAAAGAGTTCTACTGTTCTTCCGATAGTAGCCTAGATGAGGGATTCGAAGCAATCACTCACCCATGTTCACCGCAATATCTTCTTAGTAATATCGACTGGGAAGAAATTACAAAACGCCTCGGTCGTAACGACTACGACGATGAGGAAGGTGCTGGGTTCCATATCCATATTTCTAGGGAACACTTTAAGTCCCAGTCTCACATCGGTAAGTTAATTAAGTTTTTCTCTGAAAATTACCAAACAATGATGGAATTTGGCAATCGTGATTGGGATAACGCTGATAGTTATGCTAAACCGACAAAATTTGATGACGATGATAAGTTCATCGACATCTACAACGAAACACGTGGAGATAGATACCACGCCGTAAATGTGTGGCCAAGTGCCACAGTCGAAATTCGACTTTTCAACACTACATACAGACCAGAAGTAATTCGGTCTTATATCCAATTCGTTGATATTATCACTGACCTAGCGAACGGGTTTTATCGTGATATGACATTCGAAAACGTTCGTAAAGAGGCTACAGAACGTGGCTACAACGAACTTATCTCTTATATGGACGAACAAGGTATTTAATAACAGGAGGAATTAACAATGTGTGTGATTGCTGTTTATAATCGTGAACTTGAATTGAATAAAGCTGAATTACAAGAGTGTTTTAATAACAACCCAGATGGTGCTGGTTTCATGTACTTCGACGAAAAAGCACAAAAAGTGCATATCTCAAAAGGCTACTTTACTTTTGATAGCTTATGGAAAGAGCTTGAAAAGTTACCTACAAACATTGACCGTGTTATTCACTTTAGAATAGCAACATCTGGTGCTATTGGTACCAGTACCTGTCACCCATTCCCTGTATGTAGTGATTACAAAAAAATGGGATTAGGTGATAGCTACTCTGATATTGGACTAGCACATAACGGCGTTATGCATGAGTATACACCACTCAAAGGTATGAAAGCCAAACATTCCGATACAATGCAATTTATCAAAACAATGGTTCACCCATTAGGTAAAGCATTGTGGATTCCGCAAGTACAGGAATTACTTGAGGACCATGTGAGTGGCAATAAATTTGCTATCGTCGCAAAAGACCAACTGGTAATATTAGGCGATTTCGTACAATCGAAAGAAAGTCACGCCTTATACAGCAATAGTAGCTACAAACCCTTTGTACCTACAAAAAGTCAATGGCAAAACTACTATTTCTCTAAACCAGTTAAAACATCGTTCGATTATGACGATTTTGATACTAGCAGTTATGTTATTGACAATGGCTATGGGCCTTATGAGGTATATCCAGTAGAACTCTTTACTGGCAAAGTTACAGACGATAAAGCAGATGAGTTTATCGACGCTTTCTATGATGTAGCTGATAGCCTCGGTTGTGGTGTACATGATTTCGATATTAAAGAATACAGTATTGTGTTCTACGTTGATGACCCTACTATCATGGACGGTGAGAATGTGCTAGGCAAGCATGTATTAATGGGTAATTTAAACTACGGGAAAGGGAAGTAATAACTTCCCCTCTTCCCTACTACGAGGTGATAGCAATGACTGGAATGGAATTATTTGAAAATTATGTTAAACAAGGAGATGTGTTCGTATGGCATCGTTTAATTGGCAGTGTTCCTATAATGTGTGAGATTACAGATATTCAACCTGGTTACGATAATATGTGTTGTAGAACATCACGTAGAGACAGTAGATTAGGCTATGACCATAGCCATGGTACATTACGCGAACTAAAAGAAAATACTCCTCATGTATATAAGATAATAGAAGATTATTTAGAAGGAGAGTGGGCAAGATGACAGCTCGTGAAATATTCGAAAGCTATTTTAAATGTGATGATGAGTTTGTATATATGCCAGATGAAACACTACAACAACGCTTTAAAGTATACGATATGCGACGAAATGAGATTGAAATGGCTGTTATCAGAATTAGTTCCCCTAACCGACCATTCACATACTTTTTCAAACTACACGGTGAAATGCAGAGTGTTTACAAGGTAATTAAAAAGTTTAGAAGATGAGGTGATGAAATGTGCGGAATAGATATGTTTGAACAAAAAAATATTGAAAGATACGACACATACTTAAAAGATGGTGATTATCTTATGATAGACCTGGAAGGCGGACTATATCAGATGGTAAGAATCATAGATATGCAACCAGGTACCCCGCAATTTACAGTTGAATTGTGCAAACGAAGAACCAGTCAATATTATTTCAGCAAAGCAAAAAGACTTAATCCAACAAGATTTAAAGTTATCAGAATGTTTCAATAAAAGGAGATAATAACCATGCATAATAGACTTCCCCTACTCCCTCACCAAGCACAAGGCGTGAAATATATATTAAATAATAGTTCCGCCTTTGTGTGTGATGATATGGGAATGGGTAAAACTAGAACAGTAATCGAAGCCATGTTTAAAAGAGGTCAATTCCCTATTCTAGTAATCTGTCCAGCTAGTTTAAAAATCAACTGGAAAAATGAAATTGAACGTTGGATAGGCTTGACTACTCCAATCGATGATTTATCACAAAACGTGATTATTACTAACTACGAACGTATGAAAAAATACAAGTTCGATATTAAAGACATACCAGTTAAACAGTTGGTATTAGATGAAAGCCATTCTTTTAAAAATGCTAGTAGTCAACGTACAAAACTAGCACTTGAATGGTCTAAACGGATACCATACAAGATACTAATTACTGGTACGCCAATGTTAAACAGGCCAAACGAATTAGTTACTCAAATGCAGATTTTAAACAATATTCACAAGGTAGGTGGTGCAGAATATTTTCTTAATACATACTGTAATCCTCGTAATAGTCAATACGGAATTGATTATAGCGGTGCTAGTAATCTTAAACGATTACACAACGTTATGAACAAAATTTGGTTGAGGCGTACAAAAAAAGACCTGGCTAACCAGTTACCATGTAAAACAATCGTCCCTATACCAATTATAGAAATGGAACAACCAGCTCCCCATTCTTTTAGTGAGATTGAAAGATATGACAAAGCGGTATTACGGTCTAAGCTCCCACACTCGGTAGATTTCGTAAATCAGTTGGTAGAACGTGGTGAAAAAGTTGTCGTATTCGTACATCATAAGGATATTGGTAAAGCGTTAAACCTAGCGTTCCCAGAAGCAAGTGTTATTGTAGGCGGTCAATCACCTAGTATTAGACAAGTAAACATAGATAACTTCCAACTAGGTGATACGCAAGTAATTATATGTAGCTTGCAAGCGAGTGCAGTAGGTTTAACACTCACATCAAGTAGATGTGCAGTATTTATAGAGTATCCTTGGTCCCCTGCTCTATTAGCACAAGCACAAGATAGAGTACATCGGTTAGGTCAAAACAAAGATGTGTTTATCTACTATCTGTATGGTAAAGGTAGCATTGATGAATACAGGTTAAATACAAATAGTTTTAAAAAAGCTGTCATTGATTATGTAGTAGATGGAGGTGCTTTGTAATGAGTATGTTTGAAAGATATTTGAGTGAAGAATTTGACGATAATTATGATGATTGCCTTAAAGATATGAAGAGTAAATTAGCTGTAAGACAAAAAGGAACTGGCAAGATATTATATTATATCTATGGCGAATATGTTGCAGAGGCAGTAGCAGGTCGGTATTGTATTAGCCTCGAAAAAGAACATCAATTACCAAGGGATTACTTGCACTGGTTAGTAAAAAACAAAAAGAAATTTACGATTATTGATAATAAGTATTTCTGTTACAGTTGGCAAGATGTTAAGGCGATGAAAAAGAAAATTATAGATATGCCTAATAAAATTTTTATTAATGGAGGTTCAAATGTTTGACGGAATTTATATAACAAAATCATACGGAACATGGTTCCCTTTTAAATGTGAATGTGAAATTGAACAATTGTGGCCACATGGTTGTACATATGTAAACGCCTGGACACCTAGACTAGATAAGTTACAAGAAAGCCCATACGATTTTGTATGTAAAGAACCAATGGGAACCAGTGATTGGAGTGGAATTTATAAAGTAATTGAAATGTATAGATAAGGAGAAATACTTATGGAAAAGAAAATGACTAGAGAACAAATGTTAAAAATTATTGCTGATTTTGCTGATTTGATGGAATACATTTATAACGAAAGAATGTACTGGTACGAACAACGTGGCAATATGGACAAAGCATTATCTGATATTCATCACGCAATTGAAAATGATTACGATGAAAAAGACAGCAACAAATACGCTAAACTCATGTATGAAGTAACAAAAGAACGCCGTAAATACAAGGATATGCAAGAATTGTTTTTACCAGTGTATAACGCATATAAAGCTCACCCTACTCTATCTTCCGCTATCTGGAACATGAGAAAGTATGACGGAATGATTAAAGAAGGTCGTACATATGAACCTAAAATTTTACACGAACTATTTGAGAAAGGAGGTCATTAATATGAATATTGTATTACAACAATATGGCAGTAGTTGCTACAACGTATGGGAAGATGTATGTATTAGCAGTACATCAGATGTTTTAAGCGGACTTAGCGGTCTGTATAGAGTACATAAGTATCATAAAAAAATATATGATAAAGAACGAAGTTGCTGTAGCTGGAGTTATAAAGATTTATATCTAGTAAAAGAAGTGTATGGTGGTTTTGTAGAAGAAATACAGAAAGGAGTGTATTAATATGGTTAATGTAGTACAACAAGGTTGGAGTCGAAATCATTACAATGTGTGGGAAAATGTGGACCCAACGAAAACGATTGGTCATAATACAGCATTAGAGGGTAATTATTTAGTTCATAACCTAACTGGACAATCTCGAAAAGACTTTAAACAAGATTGTCACTGGACGTGTGATGAGTTGTATATTATTAAAGATATTTATGGTGGATTTTTAGAGTTTTTAAAAGAGTAGGTGATATAATGGAACACTTTATTTATAGATGTGAGTTGACAGAATCATACTGGAACATTGACGCACAAAGCGTTACGTGTTCCGACAGACACGTTAGAATGTATGGAGCCAGCGTATCTTCTATGAGTACTTTATTAAACCTTGCTACAAGTGAAGACTTCACACTTTGGCAACAGGACGTTGACAAAATTATTGAAGATTACAGGCTAAAAGATGACGATAACACAGATACATGGTTATTAGCCGTATAAACAGGAGGAGTTATTATGTTACACAGCAAATATTTAACAGAAGAAGGCATGGAAATTACGTTAAAAACACTATATAAAAATGGGTGGAGATATATCTTTAGAAAAGGGTGCCTCAATGAGTTTTATGCGTCAAAAGACAAACCACTCTACGAAAAAGATAATACGCCATTGTACTATCCAGAACGTAAGGCTTGGTTAGGTAATACACTAAACATACTTATGTCTGACGCAATGAAAGGATATAACTGTATTACAATAGCGGACTATATTGACGAAGTTGATTGGTCTACTATTAAAGTGGATACGCCTGTATTAGTTAAAGATTATGAAAACAATGAATGGACAAAACGTCATTTCGCATTTTATAAAGATGGCAAAGTATACACATGGGATAGCGGTGTAACATCGTGGTCGAAAGATTCAACTGATAGTACGTCCTGGTGGAAGTATGCAAAATTATCAGAAGATTAAGGGGGTTTACTTATGGATATGATTGTTAGAGATTGTGATTACCTAGAAACAGGAATTGATTGGGTATATTGCAAAGATTGCCTTGCAGTAACACAATGGATTTATAATCGGTACGGTTCTCAATTCAGTTCGGCTACAAGCTGGCGGAATAATGAATTATTAGGATTGAGGGGAACTATATGCTCTAATCTGTCTGATTTTTACAAAGTTATAGAAGCATACAAATAAAAAAAATGGGCGAGGATATTATTCCTCGCCTTTTTCTTTAGGCAATGTATTTAGTTTATCAATGAGTTCACGACTTAATCGACTGCTTGTATCGATTACACGTTTATCATCTACTTCCTGTTTATCTACAGGTTTTAAACCAGCTCTATCGAGCCAATCTTTAATAGCTGTTACTTTTGCACTAGCTGGAGTATCTGGATTATAAATTACTTCAAGTAGCATATTCGCTACTTCATCTGCTTTATCCATAAACTTCTTATCCATGCGTTGTTTGTATTCCGCCAGTGCTTGCTGTACTACTACGCTCTCTTCCACGGTATTCCCCTTTGGTCTATATCCAGCCGCCTTTAGGGCTTCTGATTTACTGCCAGTCAAAATCTTTGTTTGTACATAAACTCTTTGTTTATGCGTTAAGCCCTTTACCTTTTTTCTTCCTGGCTTAGGCTTTCTCATATGTAACCGCCTTTGCTATGCGTTTAAGTTCCCATATACGCTCTACTAACTCATCGGTTGTATGCGTTGATGTGAACACGTATCCATTATTCAGTAACAAAAATGAATTAGCCTGTCTGCCTTTAGTAGCACGTAACACTTTATTGTTACGGAAGTATTTTCTAAACAATTCTTTTGAGGTTGATACGTTCATAGGCATGATAGCGTACACTTCTCTCATGGCTACTTTAAAGCCATATCCTAAGTCAAGATACATATCATTAATTGACATATAATCCCCTCTTTCTTAAATCAAAATAGGTATCACCCATAAAAGGAGTGACCTTTTTGTTATGTTCATCACCGCTCATTTCTGCAATCCAGAAACCACTTAAACTAGGGCGAATACCACTAGCTTTTAGGTAATTGGGAAAAGTTTGAAAAGATGATTGTCTTAATTCCCATACCTCTTTGACAATAGGTTTCTTCGTGTACTTGTTATGCTCTATAGCCACTTTAGGCACTGCACTAGGCTCATGAAAATGTTCGAACCATGTAACATCTGCATTAAAGTAATCATAGTAATTTTTAGTTTTACGATTTTTGTGTAAAATATGATGAACGTAACAATTTTTATTTACGTTGAAGTACAATAATCCAAACTCACCTTTATATAAACTGCGATTACCAAGTAATGCACAAATCATTTGTTCAACGCTAATATAAGCGTCATTATAGGCTCTAGCACCATGATTACCGCCAATTACACCTAGTAATTGCCCACTCTCATATAAAGGACGAATATCTTCAACCAATGCGTATACCTGTTCATCGCCGACTAATGTCTCTTCTAATACGCTACCCTTTGAGTGTTTTGTTGTGGTATTAGTGCTATCACCGCCAAGAATAACCTTGCAATTTTCGCCTAATTCTAACAAGTTTTTTACTGTTTGTTGTAAATACTTGCGATTATTTAAACCTTCATGTACATCAGATAATACAGCCAGCTGGCCATATTCACTATCTAATCTACACTTCATAATGTGCGGTAGAAATGTCTCCGCTAATGCTTTTGTAGTCATGCACGCTCCTAGTTTTTTAGATATTCTTCTAAATTACCAAACTGTGCGTAATACAATGGCAATGCCCTTTTAATATTTTGTTTACAAGCTGATTTACAATTTTTAGCTGATGATTCTGTAATTTTATATTTCTTTGCACACTGCTTGATACTCATACCATAGATAACGGTATCTCTCCATACATACCACATCAATGGTCGCACCTGTTTTAAATATACTTTTAGCCAACATACGAAGTGAAGTAACATCATGCGTTCTTCTTTGCGTATGATGATTTTTTCTGGCGAATCGCCATACCTCTCCACCATGGCGGAAAGTTTATCAACTTTGCGATATTCTGCTACTGAATTAGTAAATTCCCAATTCCTCATAATAGCATTGATTTCTTCGACAGCACTATCGCCACGCTGTTCAAAAAGAGCCAATGCTTCTTGTATCATCGACTCTTTCATATTACTGTACCTCTACTATCTGGTGTGAGACCTTTAGGGCAACGAGATAGGTATCTACAACTTACGATAATACCTACCCCTATGTCCTTGCCTGTTTTCTTTTTTCTCTCACATGATTTTAAGTATCGTACATTTCTTGATTGTGTTTTCAAATATTCCTCTATGAGGTCTTTATTCTCTCCTAATACACCAACATTATAGAAGTCACCAGTATTTCCGTAGTCAACTACGAAATAGTGAACCATGTAACCCCCATTTAGTATATCGTAATATACTATTCTACAATGTCATACAGTTGTTTAAAAATCTCTGGGTCGCAAGGATATTGCTCGCCATTGACACCAGTGATAATCCAATCTCCTGGATTTGTCTTTACAATACCATTTAATGTAACTAGGTACTGTTCTTCCTTTGTTTCATAAGCTACTAATTTATTAGGCTTGTGAACAATTTTCTTGTATTCTGGAAAGTTCTGAATTAACTCTAACCCCAACTTAACAGTTTCAAGGGCGTAATCTTGAGACAACGCACGAGCAATACTGCCGTGTTCTGGTACAAACTCTAAAATATCATCAGACACCATAAACTCACGAGTAGGAACATCAACACCGCTCACTACTATGCTATTATCTAATTTACGCATTTCTGTGTAGCCTAATTGTAACAAACCGCCTAATACGTAAATGAATTGTTTTGTTGTCATAATTACTTTCTCCTTTGTTTTGCTAGGGTCTACAAATTTTACGCCATGTTGTTTGGCTAATCTGACACGATTATCTCGTTGCCCTTCTCGATACGCTTGTAATCGCATTTTCATCTCTGCAATCTGGTCTTCGAGTAATTCTCCATAATCTCTATATCTCATGTTATTTACCCGTGCTTCCAAATCCGCCTTTACGAGGACCACGAGGCCAATCATTTGCTACTCTTTTGTATTCTTGGAAAATACCTTGTGCAATCTTGTCGCCCTTTTTAACTACATAATCTGTAGCAGTGGTATTTTTAAGCAATACTTGAATATGTCCTTCGTTATCTTCATTGTTATAATAATCGCTATCCACAACACCAACACAATTAGCAAGCGTAATACCATACTTACCAGCCAAAGAGGAACGAGGATAAATAGCTAAAAATTCATCGTCTGGGAGCAAAACTTTTAAACCAGTTGGTATAAGAACTGTTTCACCAGCCCCAACTACCACTGTTTCCGCTGACCTTAAATCATACCCAGCACTGAAATAGGTCTCACGCTTAGGTAGTTCAATATCGGTGCCTTCGTATAGGGATATAACTTTAAATTCTCTATTAGGTCTGCAATCGTTTGGAATTTTCATATAACTATTTGGAGTTTTCATATTGTATCTCCTTATTTAAAGCTAAACATACCATTCGTTATACCAGAATATGTAGGAAGTTTGCCGTCCCATTTTTCAACTTGTTTAAGTTGTACCATTTCTGGAGTTAAGCTAGAAGCCACTTGTGCATTGTAATAAGCTTCAGCGTCAGCTTGGATACGTTTAGCTTGTGCGTCACCTTCAGCGACTGCTACTTTCTTCTTAGCTTCTGCTTCAGCCGCAATTTTTTCGTATTCTGCTTGACGTTGTTTATATTGTGCATTAGCTACTGCTTGAATTGCTTCTTTAGTAGCACTGTCTGGCTCTACTTTACCAAGCGAAGCTTGTTCAATGATGATACCATCTTGGTCAAAGAATTTAGATACTTCTTTAAGTAACTCTTGGTTAAAAGCTTCTTTCTTTTCTCCCACAATATCCATCATGGAGTAGTGAGAAGAAATATCATTGGCAATACGTTGGAAGTTTTGCTTCATATACCCATACTCAATAATGCTATCATCTTGGCCTTTAAATTTATTGTAAATATGTGGCAAAGAGTCTTGGTTCATATGGTATGTGACCTGTGCGTCTACTTTGATTGTCTTGCCGTCTTTTGTACCAATTACGATACTATCATCAACATCTTTACGGTCTTCGTGATTACCGTCGATATAATACGCTAGTTCTGTACTTACTGGATACTCAGTAACACGTTTCCATGGAGCAACTACGTGCCAACCTTGGTCCAATGTTTCTTCTTGGATACCGCCGTCCATTTTATTGAATACAACACCAGCATGGCCAGCTGAAATCATATACGTAGTATTGTAGATTAATCCAAATCCAACCAAGACTAACGCACCAATACCAACGAGTTTTGCACCTAAACTATTCATGTTCATTCCCTTTCTTAATTTTATTAGCTATATAATTGAAGGCTTCTACCAGTTCTGTCTGATAAACAGTGGCTAGAATTAGCCATACAATAAACAAAGCAAAAATTGTCCATAACATACACATAACCTACTTCACCTTATTCACAGCTTCTACAATCATATTGACATAATCTTGTACATTTGATTTGACAAAATCATTTGCACCTTGGATATTATCCACTGTTACCATATTAGCGACTGCCATAGCTATCATCGTTTGTTTACTAGGGATAATAGTCTGTAATGTAAAGCTCGTAACAGTAACTACCAAGGCTATTCGTAAACACCTTAAAGCTATACCTTGGTCCTGTTCTAATTCATGCTTAAATTCTGGGGAATTTCCTTGACGTGGGTCATTCATAAAATAAGCGAGTATAGCTATAACAAGAGCTATAAAACAAACACAAGATACAAGACCTAATGCAAATTTTAATGGGTCTACAATACCAGCAAAGTAGATAAACCAAGGACTAATAATCGGTTCCATATCTAATCTCCTTTTAACGTCTCTTCGTCTATAATCTTTTCAAAGTTGTCTAATGCCTGTAAAAGTAAATACTCAACTAATATCCAGTTCTTACCTCTATCAGTTAGCTTACCTTTACTGTCTTTGTGTACATTGGCTCTTATTTTAGCACCACGAACTAAGTCAGCCAAAGTATCACGTTCTCTAACAACTTGTAGTTTGCCATCGTCAAGGTAGTCACGGATTAAAGAGTCCAAACGAAGCCAAAACTCTTTGTAGTATTCGGCGTCAGTTAATTCTCCATCTAGGTATTTACAAACATGCGTATCCATTTCGTCATTAAGGCGTTGAAATGCCATTCCTAAATCCATTTTATTCATGTTACCCCTCCCAGTCTGCGTTTGATTCTTCTACAAGTTGAATTACTTTGTGAAATAATTCTTTGTACCATCTAGCTTCTTCCTTATCTGGCTTTGGGCCTAAGTTGTACAAATATCCCTCGAATAAATCATTCCAATTTTGTTCGTTAATTTTTAAGTATCTCATTGTAATTCCTTTCTTACTGGTTCTTTCGGTTTCTTTTTATGTGATGTAAAGTCGCATGATAATTCTTTACAGTTTTCACACATACCAAGCATTTCTAAATTACATAAACTAGGGTATACATAATTTAAACGCTCATAAATTGCACGTGCTAATTGCCTATGTTCGTCACTAGCTCGTTTGCATAATCGCTGTTTTAGATATTCAAGCCAACATCTTAAATTACCAGTCAAGGATAATTTAACGTTAGTTCCTAATGGTAATACGTAGGACGCTTGCTCTACGCTCAAACCAGCATTACGCAAGTTATTAAATATGGTAACTGACATATCATATGCAGTGCTTAACAGTGATTTTTGTTTACTTGTTAGTGAAGTAAAATCCGTAAAAAAACCGTTGACAGTAATATCCATGCCACGAGTTGATTGTACTGTTGGACTAAAATGTCGGTGACGACTTAGCTGTGCTAACACTTTTTGACTGCATGTAATGTCAACGGATACCATAATGTGTTCTAGTAGCGACCAGTGACCAGATTTGCACGCTTTGATTAAAGAATCTAGCGTGCATTTCTTACCATAACACTTGCTCATTGCATTAATGGCAACATCTGGTTCTGTATAGTGTTGTAATTCTACGTTATTCATCATGCTTCAAATTGAGCCTTATCTTCAACGTATTTTTCAAGTTTGATACGAGCTACTTGGATATCATTAGCAAAATCTTCTAACAAATATCCTAGTTGCTCATCTTGACATTCGCCAATTACTTCTTGAACCAATACTTGTAATTGTGAATAAGAATCATAGACAGATACTGCTGACATAATGTCTTGCATTTGTTTACTGATTACTAATTTTCTCATGGTATTTCCTCCTTTAGTGCATACGATTAATTATCGTAATGATATACATAATCGTCATAATAAGCTCTAAACCAATTGCTGTTACTAACAAGCCTAGTGTAACACGTATTAACTTATCCAATCAAATCACCTTCAATTCCGAAATAGAGTTGTTGATGTACAGGAGTTGGGTCATCTTCGATTAGAGAATGGTGTGATAATTCACTGCGTACGTTAATCGCTGGCTTTGCAATTTCAATTGCGTTCTTGATAGCTTTTTGAACGTGTTCGTAGTGTGTTTCAGAATACCAACGGGTAGAGTTACAATTAAGACCACAGATACAAAGAACATCGTCTTTACGTGAACAATACGGAACTAACTCATCAGAAACAAAACCAACGAATCGATATTGTGTTTCACCATTCCATTTGCGTTGTTCGATATTCACTTCCACATACGCTGGTTCAAAATCATCTGGCACGAACCAAAGTTCATAAAACATATGATGTGGACCATAGTCAATAATTACACGTTCGTATTGTTGACCTTGCACCCATACCTTATTGGCGAACAATCGTGTATGCTCTGGTTTGTAATTGTGTTTACTCCACCAAGCCCAGATACTTGCATATGCATAGTCTTTATTTTCAAAACTAGCGATAAAACTACGTTTATGTTTTAAGCAATTACGCCATACTACTAATACTTTCATTTGCCCTCCTACAACACTATTACGTCTAACCATTGTCTTCCAAATTCAACTGCTTCTTCGTACGTATCAACAAATATATCTATAGCACCAGAGTAACCACCGCCAAATCTATCAGCTACTACATATTCTCGTCCATTGATAAGAACATGTGTGCCTAAAGGCAAATCGTCGCTTGCTACAGCTCCGACATATGGATATTCTCCATTGGCCATAACTCCACCAGTATGTGTATAAGCACTTACTTCCATTACCTGTGCATGTGCTACACTACCTAGTAAAGCTAATATACTAATTGCTAATACGAGTAATAATCTTTTCATATTTCCTCCTTTAACGAATATAACCGTATACATGGAAAGTAACTTATGGCTGAAAGGAGTTAAGAACCACAGTATTACTATCCCCAAACGGTCTGGCGGTCTCAACGGGATTTGAACCCGTAGTCTTCACCTTGACAGGGTGACGAGATAACCCTTACTCCATGAGACCATGTGGAAGCGGAGATGGGACTTGAACCCATACTATACGAGCTTATGAGACTCGTGTCTCTGCCATTGGACTACTCCGCAATATTGGTAGTGGTGCTAGGGATTGAACCTAGAATAGAAGAGTCAAAGTCTTCTGTGTTACCATTACACTACACCACAGCATGGTGCCGTTGGGAGGATTCGAACCTCCGAAGCTATAAGCGACAGATTTACAGTCTGTTGTCTTTATCCATCTTGACTACAACGACATGGCTCCTGAGAAGGGACTCGAACCCCTAACATTCTGGTTAACAGCCAGACGCTCTACCATTGAACTACCCAGGAATTAACTATATACAGCCAGACACCCTAGGTACGTCCGACCCTTAACGACAGTATATAAGTGCCGAATGGTGACCCGTGGGGGAATTGAACCCACCGTACTCGCTGTGAAAGAGCGATGTCTTAACCACTTGACTAACGGGCCATGTATAACGCCTGTCCTAACTGGGAAACCCTTGAGTAACCCAGTAGGTAATACCAAATCGTAATTCAGTATTAAGGCTCTGGAGGAAGGTATGAGATTTGAACTCATGATTGCTTTTTAGGCAATGCCTCTTTAGCAAAGAGGTGCAATAAACCTGGCTCTGCCAACCTTCCGTATATGGAGGAGAGTGTGGGATTCGAACCCACGGAACATTTCTGTTCGACAGTTTTCAAGACTGTTGCATTAATCCAGGCTCTGCCAACTCTCCATGTAACAGCCCAATAAAGGGCTGTACATCATGAATGATAAGTTTGGAGTGACTGCATATGTCATGCAGTATTATAAAAGTATTGTTGTAATGTCTGCCACGCTGACAACATCTAGCCAGACCCTGGCAAAACAGGAAATCCGTGGATTCGATAAGCGATTGAAGATTGATGATTGAAAGCTTAATACGAATGATTAATCTAGTTTAATGATTAAGGGCTTATAATTAAGACTTAAAGATTATAGATTACCACCCACGCTTGTATACTCATCTACTTACAAAGCGTTTAGAACATGCTGTTCCAACAAATTGATATGTAGTCCTTTTTATCAGAAAGGGTAGTTAGCTGTTTTCTAGTAAAGGTAGGTGCAGAAACAACTCACTGCGAACAAAGACACCTGGGCCATATTCAATGTTGACCGACAATACAACAATAAAAGTCTAATTAGTATTCAACCGTGATTTCTGTAACTTCGGTTGCATGACCTAAGATAGAATCAATTTCAGCTAAATAGTTTTCGATGTATTCTTTGAATGACATCAAGTTTTCAGCTAATTTATTAGGGTCTAATAATTCAACTGCATATTGGTCTCGCAGTTCTTTTTCACGTTCTTGACGAACTTTACCAGACGCTTGTGTTACAGCAGAAAATTCTTGGTATAAACGTTCTGTAACTTTATCATCAGCATGACGTTCTGCTAATTGATATTCTTTAGAGTTTTGCAATACTGCTCGTTGCATATCTAAAACTACTGTTTGAAGTAAGTCATTTAAGTACTTCTTGCGAGCAATCGCTGAAGCGAACGAAATGTTTTCTACTTCGTCAGATTGTTTATCAACACCAATAAATTTCTTGACCGATACTGTGTTAGTAGCATTGGCTTGCATGATAGCATTTGCTAACGCTTCACGACGTTTCAACTTATCGTTTAAAGATTGAAAACGTGCCTTTGCATCAGAAATCCAGTCTTTTTGTTTCAAACCGTCGATTACTGTTCTATTAGATGTAGCCACTGCTACAAACTTAGTAGAAGATAATTCGGCAATTTGATTATCTAACACTTTCTTTTGTGTTAATGCTTTTCTAATTGTCATTGTTTCTTTTACCATTTTGTATCTCCTTATTCACTAAATATTAACGTATAAGTGAAGTTGGATTGGCGTGGACTCCAGTGTTTCTCAACTTCTGTATTCATTATACCATCACAACTTCACCATGTCAACACTTAAATGTGAAGTTTTTGAAAATTTATTAACGAATAGGGCAAACGCCTTGTGAACACTCTGCTCTATCGTCTAAAATTTCAAATTCTTTGCCCATATTACGACTGCTTAATTCCATTGCATTTAGTAAATCTGGGTCAAATGGTTTCATTTTAGATTTGAGTTCTTCATATTCTTCCTTTGTACATTCCTCGTAAGGCATTAAAGGATAATACGTAGAATTTAATTCTAAGAATGTAACACCTAGCATATCGTCCCAATGGTTATATACAAAGTCTTCTACTTCTTCCCACTCATCTGGTTTAACAGTAATGGTATTAGAAGTATTCATATCTGTATAGAATTTCTGGAATAAGATATATTCTTTAAGCTGTTCCACCGCTGGAATGTCAGCTTTAGTCACTTCTGAAGGACTATGTACAGGGAAATCAATTACCAATGTGGTAGCTGTTTCCATGTCTTGTCCAACTTCTGGGTGGATTTGCCACCCCAACTCTTTAGCCGTTAAGGCTAATGGGTCATGTGCGTTTACACGAATACGTCTAATGAAGTATGGTGAATGTTGCCAATGTACCCCTGGTGATACACCATTCGCTACTAGACTTAATGACCCCTCTGGTTTCAACGCAGTCATAAGTAATGGAACAGGTGTTTTTAGTTCACTAGCAATATCTTCCCCAGCTTCATGGACGACATTTCGTAACCATTTAAGGATACCAGCTTTACCGCCAGCTCTCACAAATGTATTGTTAGACATTTTAGCAATAAAGTCTTGCCAACCTGTCATAGAACACCCTGTTAATCTATCACGATGATGTGCTACATTCCAACCTTCAAGTTCCAAATCTACGCAAGTCATGCGGTAGCCAGCACGAGCTGACAGGATAAAGGCTTCTTCTAAACCGTCCCAGTCAACATTACCTTGTTCATCTGCAAATGAAACCATATTAACTGTTGTTAAATTACAAACAGCATTAGGTGGTAATAAGACTTCGCCGCATGGATTGGTACCAGCAAAATCTGAGCGTCTACGTCTAGCTTCTGCTACATTAATGATTCCAGGTTCACCAGAATTACGAATAGAATTAAATAGTTCGTGAATTTTTTCACGACTTGGTTTTTCCTCTTGGAAAATACTGTTGTTACTCATGTATCTATGCTCCATGCCAGGCTGAATATTATCCTTAGCATGTACACATTCTTCATCATGTGGGTCAATAATAGCAATTTCTGCTGTACGCCTTACGCCGCCAACAACTACATTTTGCCCAATTAAATTGCATATATCTAAACAATGTATAGGACGTAATTTACCATTTACAGGTAATGAAGAGTATTTGCCACGTTGGATTACTTCGTGAATTTTTGTAAACATATCCATAATGGATTCGTAACCGCTTGCTGTGCCACCAAACTTAGAGAGTGTAGCACCTTTAACACGAATTTCGGTGTAATCAAGCATAATGTGACTAGGACCATCTGGTTCTACTAAACACAATAGATATGCTTTTAAAGCGTCAACCCAGCCTTCTTTGCTATCACCGATGTGAATGATACACATATCTCCGTCAGTTTCAACGTAAGTGTTTTCTCTACCTTTTTGTTTAGTAGAATGTTTGTTGTATTGGTGATGTAAGATAACATTCTGTCTAAAACGAGGTAACTCATTTACATCGCTAGGTAAGATACGTACACCAACACCAGTGCCAACCATTAACAGATAGAATAAATCGCATAATGACTTAATGCTATCAATTACCACAAAAGAGCAGTTAAAGTTAGCTAATTTAGTTTTTTTGCTTGCTTCACTACCACCAATCCACAAGGACCGACCACTAATGAATTGTTTTAAATTAAACATATTATCAAACAAACGCTGTGCTTCGTAAGCTGACGTTGGTGCTAAAGAACAGTTGTATTCAACAGCTCTAGCACATGTTTCTTTCCAAGTCTCACGTCTACCTTCTTCTGGAAACCAGCGAGAATATGTTCGATAATACACAAGCTTTGCCAGGTTCTCCATATGAGGAGGAAAATCTGGATAGCTTTTAAGGAATTCTTCTCTCAATAAGCTCATTCTTTATGATACCTCTCCACTAGCTCACACTCTTTTTGTTTCCAGAAATGACTTTTAGGACCTAAAATTGAATAAGAAAACTCATCTGTCTTTGGGTCATACTGGATTGATTGTATTGTAATGACACCCTTTGGTGTTTTCACTTTGTCATACATATTAAATTTTTGGACGCCCATATAAATCCTCCAATAATTTAACTAGCGTACGCAAGACAACGCCGAATGATACACCCCACACAGTAGGTACCAGCCATGTAATTAAACTATGTTCCTTCATAAAAAAGTAAGGGACAAAAGACAACCACGCTAGTAAACAGGCTATCACGCACGCTCGAATAAGAGGAGGGACTAGATTATCATATATCCAATACAATAAATCTTTCATACTCTATCTCCTATCTGATACGAAAAAATAACAGCATTATCGTAGATTACAATAAATGCCATATACTGTTCTGAAACAGCAACGAACAGGTTTGCCCCATACGTACGAGACAACTCCTGTCCTGTCCTGTAAGCTAAAGCTTGTAATTGGTTAAATACGTCCGACAAGTTTATCCTCTCCTACTGGTTGACGAGTAGCACGGCATACATTTTCGAATATTAGTTTTGAATCAAAATACATGCGTGATAAATGTTTCGCTGTAGCGTCAACGTAACGTTGAGATTTCTGAATATCAGACACTCTCTCCCATGCGTCTAATACATCTGGGTGTTGTGTAGATATTCTATCTCCCTCATTCACCTTTGTAGAAGATTCTCTACTTATCTTTGCTTGGAGTGCTTTAGCTCTACGTTCGTAGTCCATTAACGACTTGCCTAAATCGGCTGACACTTTTTCAAAGCTCGCTTGTAAAGCGGAAGCGTCTTTTAAAATAGCAAATGCCATAGAAGCGTCTGTCTCATCTAATGCGTCAAACGCCGCATAAATTTGTTCATAATTGTCATTCAACTCAGCAAGGTCATTAAACATACATTACTCCTTTGCTCTTGTGTTACCTTGGAAGTCCATACGTAGACGCTCAATAAATTCAATTGCGTCAGCTTCTGTAGAACAAGTTTTAATCGGTACTTGAAAACCATTAGGCAACATGCCTTTCACTTTGTATTCAAATACTTTATTGCGGTCTTCTTTGTCTGGAATGTTTGCTACATATACAGACACCACATCTACAAGTTTTTTACCATCTTCAGTTAAGATAATCATCTGATTCTACCTCTTCCTCATACATAATCTTTTCTATCTTACGTTCAACCATACTGGTCCACATACGAAGATAGATACAACATTCATCTTTAGACGCAACTCCTAATGTTAACGCTAAGTCAACAGTGTCAATAGGATTGTCTGTGCAAGAAGCTAAATCCTCCAAGCACAGACCTCCATCGGTTACATCTCTTAATTCTGTGATAAACACAATATCACTATCATGCTCATCATAACTTGATACCAACCACATCGTAGTTGATGGCTGATGTAAAATAACCTTATTCTTTTCCATGTACCATTTCTGGGTCAATGGCAAGAACTGTTAAACCTTTAGCGATAGCTAGAAGTAACACATCTTTGCTATCTTCACCAGCCCCTTTGATAATGGATTCGATTAATGCACAGCACCCCATAACCAATTCCACACCAGTAATATCTTTAATTTCTACAGATGAAGATGTCGCAAACCCTGTGCGTTCTTCGTTGATAACTGCTTTGAAACTTACAGATAAACCATTTTCTTTTTCATTTAGACGTTCTGCTGATTGTGCCATAATTTTTCTCCTTAATAAAAAACAGTCTGTCACAATATGGTCTTGAAATAACCACTATATCGCTATCATCTTGCTCAAAATACTTATGAACAATTTTGAAGCCTTTATCATCTACCTCATCGGCAACTGTTAGTTCTACGCCATTAATTAAAGCATGGAACAAATCTTGCCGAAGAAGATACGCAAAACCTTTGATGTGTATTACACCAGATTCTGCTTTTTTATACCATGTATCAGAGTTAACATTACGTTTCGATTCAATGGTATAGACTTTATCGCCAATCGTAGCTTTAATATCGCCACGCATTTTTTCTACCATCTCATCATTAGCTAATGCCTTGATAATATTGGCTGATTTTAACGCCCCAGACATTGGTACTAGATTAGCTTCTATTCCAATCTTTTCTAACCATGCGACTAACTCACGTTCAGCATTTCGACCATTACGACGATTGCTTTTACCTCGTTTACTAGCCGATGTTAGTTTTTTACCTTTATGTTCTAGTTTTCTTTTAAGTCTATTCTCCTCTTGGCGAGGAGACAAAATTGACTTGTCTTTAGGCGAATACAAACCGTAATTATCACATATCCAACACTGGTCTTTAAATGTTCGGCAATTTTTAATGACTTTGCAATTCTTCATCTTTGTCACTTAAAACTGCTAAACCAAGTAAACAATATACAATTACATCATATAAACGCTCTTTAGCGTCTGGTAATGTGGTACCATGTTGTAATAATGCTAGGTCATGCTTGTCTTTAAACTGCATACACGCTTTAAAAGCACCTTCTTTAGATACTTTTCCAAATTGACGTTCCGCACTTTCTTTAAATGCAGTTAATACATCATCTTGATTCGCATACTGTTTATTTTTCATCAAAAACAATTGTGCTATTTTACACAAATGATTTGAACACAAGCTATCAAAATCATCGATATTAATCGTTTTCATGTTTCGTTCCTTTCTCGCAAAACTGTGCAACGTTGCAGTATCTTTCACACTTAGTTCCTCCCCATGTTTCTGAATATCGGCATGGCGGCGGCATAGTATTTGTTTCTAATGCCTTTACTAAATCACCAGCCTTTTTCTTCATGTATCTTTCAACCCACACATCACTAATCTTATTAATTGGTACTAAATAACCAGGGCTAGTAATACCACGTTGTGTAGCAATATATGTATTGCCGTCACGTACAATTACCTCGCACACTAGATTAGCTACAGGTTTCTGTAGTTCCTTTTCTATCTTCATACGATAATCATTTAATTGGATTGCTAAATCAAGGCGATGTCTTGGCCCACCACTTCGAATTTCATTGCGAAATTTAGGTTGACCTTTCTTCGCACCAGTCTTATATACTTCGCCAGTTGGTACACGCTTTGTATATAACCCAAGTATTTTAGCTACTTTCCAACTTCCATAGGTTTTATTATCATATAGCGTTCCGCCATTTTCAGCTGAATAGTAGTCAAATGCACCAGTAGAAGTACCGTCATCAAGGCGAACTTCTGATATACCTTCATCATCTGTGTACTTTTCTAGGTAATCATGTACTTTTGTACCATGTAACATAAAAAGAGACGACTTAGGGTCAATAGCATATTCTTTTGTAATTTTGAGATAATTCTCTCGTGTTCCAGCAAGCAATTGTGTTGTGCTAGGTGTTCCAGTCCATTCACGTTGGTCAGCAAGAGCAATTAACGTACGTTTAGATAGACACCTACCAGCTGGGCAATATAACTCACCAGTATTTGGATTAACTTGTCCTTCTAATCTGCAAGCAGTTAGACATTCATCTATGCCAACTTCGTGACCGTCTGGACAAATATACTTTGTATATGGCATTGTTTTCTCCTATCTAATCTCTATTAATATTCAAAATCACGTGGGCCTACTGTCCAAAAACTATCGCTTGTAATGTAGTTACCATTTTTGTCTCGAAACAACTCCATTCCATCAATGGGCTTGGTTTGTTTTTCCTGGTTTTTATTATCTTGATGTTCTTGTGTCATCTTTTCTTCCTCATCTGCACTGTCACAATTATTTCCCCAATTCCTTATTGTTATCAGCCAATAGTAACACACATGTTTTGCCAATATCTGACTTCCTATATGCTGTACGAGGCTTATCTGGCAGAATATCTGTTATATTACCTTGACAATAATCCCAAGAGTAATTAGCACCTACTTGAACCACTGTGTTTTTTGGTAATGTTTCTAGTTTTTTTATTAATTGCCCTACTGTCATTGTTTTTCTCCCTTTACTTATAAGTGAAGTTATATGCGTGTTTAAATCTATTTTCTAATAACATTATACATCTTATAATTTGACTTGTCAACACTTATTAGTGAAGTTTTAATCAAATTGTTCTTCTAGCAAAGATGTACTGTTATTATATTTGAGTTCCATACGTATCGGACCATAGATACCATCACGAGCTTTCTCAACTTTCATACGAGTGATATTTTTTAACTCTTCTTGTTTCTGCAAAGAAAGCCCTGGCTCTTTTTCTGGACGCCACAACATAATAATAACGTCACCACTAGCTTCAATATCGCCAGTCATACGCAATAAATCCATGGTTGGTTCATTGTATGTATTGGCACCACGGTTTAATTGACTCAACATGACAAGGATAACATTGTATTTCTTAGCTAGTCCCTTCATTTTTAAAGCCTGTTCAGAAGCCCCTTCATACGTACTAGCACCCTTGAGATACGTAAAGTAATCAACAGCTACTATATCAACTGGACCACCTAATGTATTTTTTCTATTAAGAGCAACAATACGATGTTCAATCTCATCGATATTAAGGTTGTTATTATCGTATATCACAAGACGTTCTGATAATTTAGATTCTACTTGTGCAATGCGTTCATCGCCATTCATCACAAGTTCTCGCACATCGGCCAGACGGATTCGTAATATCTTAGCTATAATACGTTCCATAACCTTCCCTTTAGACATTTCCAAAGAAAAGAATACAGTCCGTGCTTTATTTTTAATTACTTGACGTAATAGATACTCAATTAACCAGTCTGTTTTACCAGCACTGGAATAAGCACCAACTATCATTACTTGGCTTTTAACCATGCCACCTATACATTTATCCAAGTTTTGGAAATGAGTTTTATATTCACCACGCATATACAGGTTCTTTAAATCAGAGATAGCTTCAGTAGTCGTCGAAGCTTCTTGAACTAATTCGTCAGTATCTTCTTGATAACTATCAAAAAAGTCTTTTAATTCTGCAAATTCACGATTCCAACGTTCACATAACTTCTTAATAATATCAGCTTTAAACAAAGGGTTAGAAACTGTTTTTAAGAAATCATGAGCTACGTCATATTCGTCCTCTTCTGATTTGCAATTATCTAACATGAGCCATAATACATACTTATCAATATGTATTTTTGGTAATGTACTTACATCAATACCAGCTTTTAAAGCGTCATTAAAGTCTTTCATGCCTTCTGGTAATTGCAAAACCCTAACTGCTATACGTGGTAAGATTTCACGGAAATAATCTCTAACACGTGGAACACGTTTAATACCTTCTGCATCATTATCTGGACAATAAATAATTGTAGGTATTTTTCTCAATGCTCGTGTTAACGTTCTTAACTGGTCTTTATGGACTTCGTTACCACAATAAGCTACTGTAGCTAACCCCATTTGGTGGCCGCTGATTGCGTCCATATAACCTTCAACCATATAAAGCTCATCTTTATTTTTAATTTTGATAGCTTGGTCTAGGTTATACAACAATGCAGATTTATCATACATGATATTATTTCTACTATTGATGTATTTCGGACTTTTATCAAACTGCCTACGAGCGATGGCAACAGGTTGACCATATTCATTACGGATAGGGATTACCAATGTATCATTGTCAAAGCCAAGTTCAAATGAAGAAATAGTTTCATCAGTAAAGCCACGTTTATGTAAATAATCAATGACTTTATCAAGCTGTCCTTTAGCTCTGTCAATAATAGCCCTATGTGTATCTTCCACTTTAACAGCCTTACGCCAATCTTCATCAGCGTCAATATTGATATTAGCTTCGTGTGCTAATTTTTTAATAGCCATAGTACGAGATATATCGTCGTAATCACTTACGAATTGAATTATATCTCCACCACTTTCACAAGCGAAACAATAATAACTGTTTGTTTGAGGATAGATAACTAAAGGGGTGCCTTCATCACTTCCATGAATAGGACATCTACCTTCGTACAAAGAACCTTTTGGTCTTAATTCTGTGAATCTGCCTATGTATTCTACTATGTCTATTTTTGTTTTTAGTAGGTTCTCTACACTCATATATACCTCACATATTCATTAACATATCAAAAGAAAATGCGTCGCTATGTTGCGTTTGCTTAGGCGTTTGTTGTTTTGCTTCTTGCCAACGTAACTCTGTTTGACGAGCCTTAGCTGATTTAACAACATCATATAATGTCATTTCTTGGTGGCCATCTTTTGATTCCAAGTAGTCAAATACGATACTAACAATATCTGGGTCTTGCTTGTAGAAGAACCCTCGTGTTAACCAAAATTGTTTACTCGGTTTACCACCTTGGAAAGCTTGCTCATTTGTGCATTTCCTAATATACAACAACGTTGTTTGTTGTAATTTTTTAGCGTATGTCATATATACCACCTCATTTTGCGATAATATATGTTACCTCATTCTGGCCATGCTTCTTTATATCGATGTCATCGATAGTTTGCACAGCAGAAAAGCTTGAACAAATAACATTTATTTCACTGTCTAAATCGTTGATATTTCTTACTAAGTTATTAATTAATTCTCTTACAGTCATTGTTGTTACCCCTTCACGACACCAAAATACACGTATAAAGCCGCAGTTTGTAATTTAACACCTTGTTCGCATTGAATTGGATTATGTAATCGTTTACTAGACGATACAATATATCCATCTTTGCTCAGTATGTCTAAATGAGTGTAGATAGTATTACGGGCCAGACCACCCATATCTTTACCCATTGTATCGATATTAATAGGGGAGCATTTAACCCCCCCAATTAATACACCGTTAGCTGTTTTAGCTTTCACATAACCATGTAATACAGCTGTCGTAGGTCCATACTGACTTAAAATAGCTGGATTGACTTGAATTACCATGGTGCGTTTTCTGGTCCAGCACCATGAGTTGCTACCCATTTGCTAGCCGCTTCTTTCATGTCTGGTTTTTGAGCGTTTTTAGCTAACCATTCGATATAATCGATTGGAATTTCAGAAAAATGTTTGCCATTGTGTTTCCCAAATGTCACAACAGGGTCTTCTCCTAGATTGGAAGCTTGTGTTGGTTCTGTATATACAGGTACATCGTCCCAATCTGATGAAGTTGGTTCCATAGTGTTTTCTGTTTTAGCAAACGTTTCTGGATATTCGTAACCATCTGGCAATGCCCATACTGGTAATTTAGGTGTTTTAAATTTACCTTTATCATCAGTTTGCACCCAAGTTTGACCTAAGCCATATAGGTATCGGCCAATACCAAATTGAACAGCCGCACGTTTAATGGCACCAGAAGCACCGCCTTTAATAGCTTCAAAATCTGTTAAGTTTGCTACATCTTGACGAGTAACTACTTTTACATTACCTTCTTCATCTTCAATGCGGAGAGTTAGAGTACATACAAAACCTTTGTAATCAGTGTGATTTCCTTGTTTATCTAACTTTGCGGACACACCCATGTCGATAGGTTGTAAATGCATATCCCAGTTTGCTGGACCTACGGCTTCATCTAATCTGTTCATTACACCACGAGCAGTGATATAAGCTAACACTTGGCAAGAACCATTTTTCACAAATTTTTGCGGACGCCACTCAACATCATCTGGGTGAAAAGGCTTTGCTAAAATGTCGAATACTTGTTTTACATAAGTTGAATCCATGTCATTCTCCTTGTCTAAAAAACACTTATAAGTGAAGTTATCTATAATAAAATAGCCAACTAAATGTCGGCTACATTACCATACGTTACTAAAGGACGAGTTACCTCGTATATAATACCACCTTTGGAAATACCAGAATCTACACCGCTATGGAGTATTTCAACAGCTTCTTCGAGTGTATCAATAGATGTGTCAAAATGATTTTCCATTCTTAATAGAAAGAACGTTTTGTTGTTCTCGCCCATTGTATCACCTCATCTTCTTTAAACCTCATAATACGAGGGCTTAAATGATAACAGGGTAAACCATGACGATAAACAAATCGCCTGACTTGTTCTTCTGATACTGATAATAATTTTGCTATATCTTTTGTTTTTATCAATTCCATTTTACTAACCCCCTTTGTTGTTTCTACACTTACTATACACCTAACACCACTTATATGTCAAGTATTGTGTTGAAAATTTTTTGACAAATTTTGATATACTATATATGAGGTGATAATATGGCAAAGCGTAGAGGTAATCAAGACGGCACATTTTACCAACGTTCCAATGGAACTTGGTGTGGACAAATAATGATTAATAATAAACGTTATACAGTGTACGCCAAAGGTATACAAGAATGTAGACGTAAACTTAGAGATAAGATTAATACATTAGAAGAATTCAAATCGTCGTCTATCTTATTTTCCAAATACGCAAACCACGTAATACAAGACCAATTATCGAAGCAACTAATTAAGGCTTCTACTGCCAATGTAAAGAAAAGTGTTGTTCGTCGATTTGTAGAAGCGGTGGGTGACATGCCATTAAATGATATTAACAAAGATATAGTTAATACGTTTACAGCTCATCTTATTGGTAAAGGTTGTACTCGTAATACAATTAATACATGTGTTGGAGGTATATTATCAATTATTAATGTCGCATATCAAAACGAATTGATACAATTCCCTATACATACATCTCTAATCAATAAAGGCCCTCAACAACGGAGACAGAGAGAACTGCCAGACATTAATGATGTGAAGGATATTATCGAAACATACAAAGATAAAAGAAGATTATTTTTGTATATACTTTTATATACAGGTTTGCGTGGCAACGAAGCTATCGTGTTAAATTGGGGTGATATCGATTTTAATAGTTATAAAATATATGTCAATAGAGGGTACGCTAAAGTCAATGGCGAATATATTGTATCTTCTCCTAAATCAAATCGTATTGGAGAGTTTGTACAATTTTCACAAACACTATATGATATATTCCAACAATACCAACCTGGTAATGGTAGTATATTCCCATACACTACAACAAGATATACACTCGACAATATAAGACAATCATTTAAAAACAAATTAGCTAAATACGGCTATAAAGGTGGACTACATATGTTACGCCACCTACATGCCAGTATCTTGTTGAATAATAATATAGATTTAAAAACGATACAAAGTCAATTAAGACATCAGAATATAGATACAACAAATAAATATCTACACGAACTGAAAAACGATATACGGGAAAGTATAAAACGTTTACGTTTCTAATGCAGTATAATTGCAGTAACCATATCTGCAAAGCCAGATATTATCTAAATAATTGATTAAATCTTTAAAATCATGTATAATTTTAAAGATATGAATGATGTGAAAATTGTACAATACAATTAAACTTTCACAAGCGAAACAACAGAGGTGAATTATGACATTTTTAGAAGAAGTACAACGTCGTCGTACGTTTGCTATCATATCTCACCCGGATGCGGGTAAAACTACATTAACAGAAAAATTACTTTTATACGGTGGTGC
>ERZ772779.31-NODE-31-length-57879-cov-7.810010_pt1 | contig 57879 bp, 39 predicted proteins | sample MGYA00511360_ERZ772779 | MGnify/ENA primary metagenome ERZ772779 (study PRJEB29015, sample SAMEA2738112) | human oral metagenome | biome: human oral; feature: human-associated habitat; material: saliva | place: China | collected 2231 ...
CCCACCACGGCCACACTGTCACCTATTTCCCCCAGAGCTTTGCGTAGTCGCTCAGCTTGGAAAGCGGTGGCATTCCACAGGTACATCACCTCAAACTCGCCTGACCGTCCCGAAACCTGCTTATGGGAAGTGTTGTTTTGGGATAGGTCAGTGAGCATATTTAGGGCAGTGCCAGTCAGGTCCCCCTGCGGGTTAAATACGTCTGCCAGCGCCGTCATAATCAGCATGATGGCTCCCGCCCCCGCATCAACCGGGCCGTGACCAATACCGACTGTTTCCACCACGGCCTCTTGAGCCCCAAAAGCAGCGGTGGCAGTGATTTCCTCCAGGGTTGGGCGCGGCGAAGTATCTAGCGTGTCGGCGGCCGCCTGGGCAGCTGAACGCATAGCACTAATAAAGGTGCCCTCCACCGGGTGGGAGACCGCTTTTACGGCCCCACGCGCCATGGCCTGCAAGGCGGCCACCAGCTCCACTGGACGTAGCCCTTGGCTGGGAGCATTCTGGGCACTTTCGCTAAAAGCAAGTAAACACTGGGCCAAAATCATCCCAGAGTTACCCCGCGCCCCCAGCACCGCTCCCGCTGAGGCCACTGTGGCGGCGTCGGCAAAATCAATCACATCAGCTTGAGTTAACGCTCGGGCCGCCCCAGCCAGAGTGTGAGTAACATTTGCGCCGGTATCACTATCTGCAACCGGGAACTCATTTAGCGTATTTAGTAGCTCTCCGTGGCGCACGCAGGCAGCATGAGCATGGACCAGCCAACTATGGAGCTGTTCGATACCCAGGTGTTCATGCGCAGACATAGACCTAATTTTGCCGTGTTAGCCTAGCTAGAGGCTACCCACGCGCAAGTTGTGCCTCAGACCATAGCTGTAAAGTTTGAGCATAGAGCCAAAATAGCGCTACACTGTTCGGGTTGCCTGAGGCGGTTTGCCTGAGGTACATGACCTTGCGCCAGGCCGGGTTTGCCGAGTCTAGGCGTTTTCAAGTTGAAGATCAGGAGTGAGACACCGTGGCTGCTGTTTGCGACGTCTGCGGCAAGGGCCCCATCTTCGGCAAGAGCGTCTCGCACTCCCACGTGCGGACCAACCGCCGGTGGAACCCCAACATTCAGCGCGTTCGTGCGCTCGTTAATGGCGCCCCTAAGCGTCTAAACGTGTGCACTTCTTGCCTAAAGGCCGGCAAGGTTACCCGCAACATCTGAGCGCGTAGCTAAGGCTTTAAAGTATGGCTCTGTCCCTTTGGGATGGGGCCATTATTTTTTAATATTGCAGGTGGCAATGCTCCGTGAGCTAGGTTACTGTAGTGACATGACAGCCACGCCGCGCCCTGCCGAATTTTCTTTTATCGGTCGCATTCCTGTAACTGAAGTATTTCCCGTCATTGAAGATGGGCGCTGGCCTACAAAGGCTGTTGTAGGCGAAACCATTCCGATTCGCGCCACAGTTTTCCGTGAAGGTCACGATGCTTTTGCCGCCACCGCCATTTTGGTGCGTCCTGACGGCACTGACGGCCCGCGTGCCAACATGTACGAAATCGCCATGGGTCTTAACCGCTACGAGGCTCGCCTAACCCCCGACGAGCCCGGCGCCTGGAGCTTTAGGGTTGAGGGCTGGTCTGACCCTTACGCCACCTGGAAGCATGACGCCACGCTCAAGGTGCATGCCGGCGTCGACGTCGAACTAATGCTGGAAGAAGGCGCCCGCCTACTGCTACGCGCAGCCGAGGTACCTACCCGCCGCAAGGGTGGCATCAACACCCTCAACTATGCCGCCTCCGTGCTACGTGACACCTCACGCAACCCCTATGAACGTCTAGACGCCGGACTAAACATTTCGGTACAAAACGAACTAGCCGCCCTGCCGCTGCGCGACATGGTTTCCCCCTCCGCCACCTACCCGCTACAGGTGGACCGCCAGCGGGCCCTATTTGGTTCCTGGTATGAGATCTTCCCGCGCTCGCTAGGTGCCTACTTCGACGGCGAAAAGTGGGTTTCGGGCACTTTAGCTAGCGCCACCCAGCAGCTGGACCGCATTGCCGCCATGGGCTTTGACGTGCTCTACCTGACCCCCATCTCCCCCATCGGCTACACCAACCGCAAGGGCAAGAACAACACCCTCACCGCCCTTGAAGGCGACCCGGGCTCCCCCTACGGCATTGGTTCCGACGCCGGTGGTCACGACGCCATTCACCCTGACCTGGGTACTTTCGCCGACTTTGACGCTCTAGTAGAGCGCGCTGAACAGCTGGGCATGGAAGTGGCCCTAGACCTGGCCCTACAGTGCTCCCCTGACCACCCCTGGGTGAAGGAACACCCCGAGTGGTTCACGGTATTGGCAGACGGCTCAATTGCTTACGCAGAAAACCCGCCGAAGAAGTATCAGGACATTTACCCGCTTAACTTCGACAATGATCCTGAAGGTATTTACCAGGCAATTTATGACGTAGTAGTCACCTGGATTAACCACGGGGTAAAGATTTTCCGCGTGGATAACCCCCACACTAAGCCGCTAGCTTTCTGGCAGAGGCTAATTAAGCAGATCGGCGAGGAATACCCCGATGTATTCTTCCTGGCGGAGGCTTTCACTAAGCCCGCCATGATGCGCACCTTGGGCATGATCGGCTTCCAGCAGTCCTACACCTACTACGCCTGGCGTAACGCCAAGTGGGAGCTAGAGCAGTACCTGTACGAGCTCAGCCGCGACACCGCCCACGTGCTACGTCCAGCCTTCTGGCCCACCACTCACGACATCCTGACCCCGTTTATGACCTGGGGTAAGGAGGGTGCCTTTAAGCTGCGTGCAGTGCTAGCAGCCACGCTCAGCCCCACCTGGGGTATCTACAGCGGCTACGAGCTGGCTGAGTCGGTACCGCGTCCGGGCTATGAGGAGCAGATCGACAACGAGAAGTACGAGTACAAGCCCCGTGACTTCGAGGCGGCCCGTGGTAACGGTATCGAGCAGCTACTAACTGACCTAAACCGGATCCGCCACCAGCACCCGGCTTTGGCTCAGCTGCGTGACATCACCTTCCACACCACCACTAATGATTCTCTAATCGCCTACTCCAAGCGGGTACGAGCCGAAGAGTCTTTGGACGGCCGTGAAGACATTGTGCTCACTGTGGTTAACCTTGACCCCTACAACACGGTTGAGGGTGAAGTGCTACTGAACCTGCCTGCCCTGGGTCTGCCCGGCAACGCCGATGGTTCACGCCCGGTAGTTAAGGCCGTCGATGAGCTAAACGGCGGCGAGTACTACTGGTCTGGTTCTAACTACGTGCGCCTAGACCCCCACGAGGGACGTTTCGCTCACGTATTTAACATCACCCGCCTGTGACGATCAGTGATGAGTGTCCCAACTTGGCCCGAACCGGCGCAGTTAGCTAACCTGCTGCGTCCGGTTTTGGCTACCCAGCGCTGGGGTACCTTGTTGCCTGACAATGTCCAGGTAAGTTTTCAGGTGCTTGACTCAGGCGACACCTTACGTTGGTATTTCTTCTTACTTGACGACGGCGCCGCCCTGAGTGTGCCCATCAAGCTGGCTTGGCAGGCACCCACTAGTGGCTGGCAGGCAAGCTTTGAATGCGACGGGCGCCTAGCTTGGCTAAGCGAGGCCTGCACTTTGGATGCCACCTGGCAGGCTTTAACCGGCCTTAAGGTGAGCGTGGTTGACGACAGCGCCCGCGAGCAGTCCAACACCTCTGTGGTGCTCTCCACCGCGCAGGGAAAAGTAATCGCTAAAGTACTGCGCCGCCTATACCCCGGCACTAACCGCGAATGCCTGCTTGCGCGTGCCTTAGCTGATTTCGACGCCGCCCCTACGCTGGTACTAGCCCCCACCTTGACCTGGCCCTTTGCGCTGTCGGCGACAAGTGACGCGAGCGCAAACCAAGCAAGCTCTGACGCTGAGGCCCTAACCAAGCCATCCGCGCCGCAAGTAGTAGTGGCGGTGGGGCACCAATTTATTGCCGGGGCCCGCGATGGCTTTGAATACTACGTAGAGCAGCTGCGCCAAGCCCCACCTGAGCAGCCGCTTAGCCTGACAGTGCCCGAGCAGCTGGGTAAATTAACCGCGCAAATGCACGCTTGTCTGGCCCATAGCCTAGGCACCCAAAGCCAAACTAACTACGTCGCTCTGGCGCGTCAGCGTCTAGCTGCGTTAACTGAGCAGCTGCAGACGCTACTGGCAGCCAGCCCGCTTGACCCTGAGCAAACTAGCCGCGCGCGTGCCTTGAGTCAGCAGCTAGAAACTGTGCTAGAGCCGCTACTAGCTGAAATTAGCCAGGCCGTAACTTTGCAAGCCATTCATGGCGACTATCACCTAGGCCAACTGCTGGTATCTGCAGCCGACGCGCACTCGCCTGGCGGCTTACGCTCTGCGAACTGGTATGTGGTTGATTTTGAAGGCGAGCCGCTACGCACTGACAGTGAGCAACTGTCCTTAGCGCCTTTGGAACGTGACCTGGCTTCTATGGCTCGTTCTTTTAGCTATGCCTTAGCTACGGCTGGCATAAGTGAGCACAGTTGCGACGCTTTGGTGGAAAAATTCTTTATGGCTTACCGCCAGGAAATTACCAGCCTAACCTGCAACCATGTTCCTGCTACCCACCCCTTAACGCAGCCGGAAACGACTGCTTTCCAAGACCAGGTCTTGACAGTGGAGCTGCTGTTAAAGACCGTTTATGAGCTCGTCTATGAGCTCACGCACCGCCCGACATGGGCCCACATTCCCCTGGATGATCTGGGACGAATGGTGACGCACACAACCCAAAAACATGGGAGGATATGTTTATGAGTGACAACACAGCGCATGACGCCTTAGCACTAGCGGTACCTGTTGACTCCTGGGTACTTAGCGACATTGCTTATGGCCGTCACTACAACCCCCATGAGGTCCTAGGCGGCCACCCCGGCGAGCACGGCGTTACCATCCGTACCGTGCGCCACCTGGCTGACGCCGTCGAGATCGTAACCGAAAACGGCACCTACCCGGCCGTCCACGAACGGGACGGTATCTGGCTAGCAGTCCTACCTGGCAACGAGGTGCCCGACTACCGCGTTAAGGCCACCTATGGTGACCAGGTGGTAGAAGCCGATGACCCCTACCGCTTCCTGCCCACCCTAGGTGACATTGACACCTACCTGATCGGTGAAGGCCGCCACGAAGAACTGTGGAAGGTACTAGGTGCTCACATCAAGCACTTCTCCGGTCCGATGGGTGAAGTTAGCGGTGTGGCCTTCTCAGTTTGGGCCCCCAACGCTCGCGCTGTGCGCGTAGTTGGTGACTTCAACTACTGGGATGGCAGCGCCACCGCCATGCGTTCGCTAGGCGCCTGTGGTGTTTGGGAACTGTTCGTGCCCGGCGTCGGAGTCGGTGCCCGCTACAAGTTCGAGATCTGCCACCACGACGGCTCTTGGAAGCAGAAGGCTGACCCGCTAGCTCGCGCCACCGAAATCCCCCCGGCCACCGCCTCGGTAGTTACCGACGAGTTCCACCAGTGGCAGGACCAGGAGTGGATGGAGCAGCGCCCCCAGCGCGACCCGCACAACTCCCCCATGAGCATCTACGAGGTGCACGTGGGTTCTTGGCGTCAGGGTCTGGGCTACCGTGGCCTAGCTGACGAACTGATCCCCTACCTGAAGGAAACCGGCTTCACCCACGTGGAGTTCATGCCGGTAGCCGAGCACCCCTTCGGTGGCTCTTGGGGTTACCAGGTTTCCTCCTACTACGCCCCCACCGCCCGTTTCGGTACCCCCGACGACTTCCGCTACCTGGTAGACCAGCTACACCAGGCCGGCATCGGGGTAATTCTGGACTGGGTACCGGCCCACTTCCCCAAGGATGACTTCGCCTTGGCTCGCTTCGACGGCACCGCGCTGTACGAAGACCCCGACCCGCTGCGTGGCGAGCACCCCGACTGGGGTACCTACGTGTTCAACTTCGGCCGCCGCGAGGTGCGCAACTTCCTGGTTGCCAACGCCCTGTACTGGCTAGAAGAGTTCCACGTAGATGGCCTACGCGTGGACGCCGTAGCTTCCATGCTTTACCTGGACTACTCGCGTAACGACGGCCAGTGGCGCCCCAACCAGTACGGTGGCCGCGAGAACCTTGAGGCCATCAGCTTCCTACAGGAAGCCAACGCCACTGCCTACCGCAAGCACCCGGGCATCATCATGTGCGCCGAGGAATCCACCGCTTGGCCGGGTGTTACCTCCCCCACCGATCAGGGTGGTCTGGGCTTTGGCCTCAAGTGGAACATGGGGTGGATGAACGACACCCTGCGTTACATGGCGGAAGACCCGGTTAACCGCCGCTGGCACCATGGTGAACTTACCTTCTCCCTGGTCTACGCCTTCTCTGAGCAGTTCATTTTGCCGCTCAGCCACGACGAGGTAGTCCACGGTAAGGGCTCACTGATCGCCAAGATGCCTGGTGACGACTGGCAAAAGCGCGCCAACCTGCGCGCCCTGTACGCCTACATGTGGTCTCACCCCGGCAAGCAGCTACTGTTCATGGGCCAGGAATTTGGCCAGGGCGTTGAGTGGAACGCTGACAACTCCCTGGACTGGTGGCTGTTGGAGAACCCAGACCACGCCGGTATCAAGCGCCTGATCACCGACCTCAACGCGCTATACAAGGCCACCCCGGCACTGTGGACTGAGGACTTCACTTACCACGGCTTTGAGTGGATCAACGCTAACGATGGCGACCACAACGTCATTACCTACCTGCGTAAGGGGAAGGACGCTGAGGGCCGCAAGGACCTAATCGCCTGCATCGTGAACTTTGCTGGTAACCCCCACGAGGGCTACCGCGTGGGTCTACCCTTCCCCGGCAAGTGGGAGGAAGTACTCAACACTGACAGCGAGGACTACGCCGGCTCTGGGGTTACCAACCCCGGCGTGCTTGAGGCTGAGGAACTACCCTGGGACGGCCAGAGCGCTTCGGTGCGTCTGCGCGTGCCTCCGCTGGGCGCTATCTTCCTGCGTCCGGTAGCTGACTGAGTCTAGCTAAACCCGCTGGCCGCCGCTAACAAAACCGTTAGCGGCGGCCAGCGGCGTTTTTAGGGTTTGCATTTAGTGTCTAGTTTCACTATAAGATAACTTGGGCCTAAAGGCCTATATGTAATCCCATCTAGCCCCACCAGCTGCGCATTTGCTAGGTTTGTACCACGTTTTGTTTAGGGTCTAATGTGCCATACCGGCATTTTCACATCAAAATGTCTCGACAGTGCTTAATAAGTCCCGTAAAACAGAAGTAATACTCGTTGCAGCTTGTTTGCTTTAAATACCCTTTGGCAAGCAAAACTGCTTAGTCGAAAGCTGAGGCTATGACCGACACTTGGTCCAACGCAGTCGTTTCTCAGGTACGCGCCGTTTCTGGGCGCCCCGCTAAGGCATCCACCCCGCAGGAAGTTTGGGCGGGCCTGTCGGCCGCCGTCGTCGATCACATCGCTGACGACTGGGCATCTACCGACCGCACTTACAAGGCCGGCCGCATGGAACACTACTTCTCCGCCGAGTTCCTAATGGGTCGCGCCCTACTAAACAACCTTTCCAACCTGGGTCTAGTTGAGCAGGCTCGTACCTCCCTCAACGCCTTCGGCCAGAACCTATCTGAGGTCCTGGAAGAAGAGCCCGACGCCGCTCTGGGTAACGGTGGTCTAGGCCGTCTAGCAGCCTGTTTCCTGGACTCCTGCGCCACCCTAGACCTGCCCGTATATGGCTACGGTATTTTGTACCGTTACGGCCTGTTCAAGCAGCTGTTTGAAAACGGTTTCCAGACCGAGCACCCTGACTCTTGGATGGAAGAGGGCTATCCCTTCATCGTGCGTCGCCAAGAGGAACAGCGCCTAGTGTCCTACGCCGACATGACCGTGCGCGCCATTCCTTACGACATGCCCATCACCGGCTATGGCACCAAGAACGTTAACACCCTGCGCCTGTGGAAGGCCGAACCGCTAGAAGAGTTCGACTACGACGCCTTCAACTCCCAGCGCTTCACTGACGCCATTGTTGAGCGTGAGCGCGTTATGGACATCTCCCGTGTGCTCTACCCCAACGACACCACCTACGAAGGCAAGGTGCTGCGCGTACGTCAGCAGTACTTCTTCTGCTCTGCTTCACTGCAGGACATTGTGGCCAACTACATTGAGCAGCACGGCACCGACCTACGCGGCCTAAGCGACTTCAACGCCATCCAGCTCAACGACACCCACCCGGTGCTGGCTATCCCCGAGCTGATGCGTCTGCTGCTAGACAACTACGGCATGGGCTGGGAAGAGGCCTGGGAGGTAGTCACCAAGACCTTCGCCTACACCAACCACACCGTGCTGGCTGAGGCCCTGGAAACCTGGGAGATGGGTATCTTTGACCGCATCTTCCCGCGTATCGCTGAGATCGTGCGTGAGATCGATCGTCGCTTCCGCCTAGACATGGCTGAGCGCGGCCTCGACCAGGGCACCATCGACTACCTGGCCCCGATTTCCGGCGGCCGCGCCCACATGGCTTGGATCGCCTGCTACGCCTCCTACTCGATCAACGGTGTGGCCGCCTTGCACACTGAGATTCTCAAGCGCGACACCCTGGCCCACTGGTACGCTATCTGGCCCGAGCGCTTCAACAACAAGACCAACGGTGTCACCCCGCGTCGCTGGCTCAAGCAGTGCAACCCCCGCCTGGCCGCCCTGCTGGATGAGGTAACCGGTTCTGACCAGTGGGTTAAGGACCTAAGCGTACTGAGCGAGTACACCAGCGCCGGCAACGACGACATCTACCGTCGCCTAGGCGAAATCAAGGCCGCCAACAAGGCTGACTTCGCCAACTGGATCGCTGAGCGTGAAGGCATCGAGATTGACCCTGAGGCTATCTACGACGTACAGATCAAGCGTCTGCACGAGTACAAGCGTCAGCTGCTCAACGCCTTCTACATCCTGGACCTGTACTTCCGCATGAAGCAGGACCCGAGCCTGCAGGTACCCAAGCGCGTATTCATCTTCGGCGCTAAGGCTGCCCCTGGTTACATCCGCGCCAAGGCCATCATCAAGCTCATCAACACCATTGCTGAGCTGGTTAACAACGACAGCGACGTAAACGAAACCATCAAGGTGGTCTTCGTTCACAACTACAACGTCTCCCCCGCCGAGCACATCATTCCTGCTGCGGACGTCTCTGAGCAGATCTCCATGGCCGGTAAGGAAGCTTCGGGCACCTCCAACATGAAGTTCATGATGAACGGTGCACTGACCATGGGTACCCTCGACGGCGCCAACGTAGAGATCCTCGACGCCGTCGGTGACGAGAACGCCTACATCTTCGGTGCTACCGAGGATGAGCTACCCGCCCTCAAGCGCGACTACGACCCGCGCTGGCACATGGACAACGTTCCTGGCCTGCGTCGAGTGCTAGACGCACTGGTGGACGGCACCCTGGACGACAACGGTTCAGGCTGGTTCTACGACCTGCGCCGCAGCCTGCTAGAGCCCTCCTACGAGCCGGCTGACGTCTACTACGTGCTGGGTGACTTCGCCGCTTACCGCGAGGCCAAGGACCGCATGGCCCACGACCACGACGCCGACCCGCTAGGTTGGAACCGTAAGGTGTGGGTAAACATCACCCGCTCCGGCCGCTTCTCCTCTGACCGTACCATCAGCGACTACGCTCGCGAGGTGTGGAAGATCAAGAGTGAACCGATCGCCTGATTAGCTCTGCAAACTGATCTATAACGTGTGGGGCCAGTTCCTAGGAACTGGCCCTACAAGTTTAGCTGCTAGTGGTTTTTAACGCGTCAGTGTGTTTGTATTAGTAGCTGGCCAAGCAATTGGGGGCCTGCAAAGCAGACCCCCAACTTCAGTATTGGATTTTAGTACAGCAGCGACGCTAGTGCGCGGCGGGTTTTACCCACGCGCGGGTCAGTGGTGCCGATTAGCTCAAACAGCTCTAGCAGGCGCACACGGGCCTGGTCACGCTCATCGCCAGCGCTGCGGCGTACAGCCTCTAGCCCGCGTGCCAAGGCGCCCTCAACGTCACCCATAGCCAGGGCGGCGTCGGCCCCAGCTAGTAGCTGGCGCCAGGTGGCTTCAGGCTGGTCTGAGGCAGCTAGATCGCCGTCTAGATCCGCGCCTTCTACGCGCTGGAGCAGCTTAACCTGCTCTAGGGCTAGGCGTAGCTCATCATTGGCTGGTTCGTTAACCAGGGCGTGCTCGTAGATAGTTTGGGCCTTGGCGTAGTCTCCGGCCTCAATAGCCTCACGTCCTAAACGCTGCGCCTCAGTTTCAACCGGTTCGCTTTGTGCTACCGGCACCGCATCTAGGCGTACCCGGCCAGTTATGCCGTTAGCCTGAGCCATCTGCATAACCTGCTCAAAGATCTGCTCTAGCTGTTGGGCGCTGGCCTGGCCCTGGAATAGAGGCACGGGCTGACCACCCAGCACAGCTACCACGCTGGGTACGCTTTGGGCAGCAAACAGCTCAGCGATTTTGGCGTTAGCATCAACATCCACCCGGGCCAGCTGGAAGCGGCCCTGATAGCGGGCTGCTAGCGACTCAAGCGCAGTGTTAACTTCAGCAGAAACCTGGCTGCGCGGTGACCATAGTGAAATTACTACCGGCACCTGCATGGAGCGCTTTACAGCGTCCTCAAAGTTGGTGACGTCAACGTCAATCACTAATGGCGAGTCGATTACCCCGCTGTCAGCCACGCCGGGGGCAGCCGCCCCCTCGCTACCAGCCCCGCTAGCTGCGCCCTTAGAGGGCGCTAGGGTGGATAGGTCAACAGCACCAAACATCGACATGGATTACTTCCTTACTTAGGCGGGTTGGAGTCGTCACGGGTCACTGAAGTGAGTACCACGCCGGTTCCCAGGGCGGTGGGCACCTTAGCTTTAGCACCCTTGGGAGGCAGGTAGAAGGCCACCATAGCCTCGTAGGTAGCCATCACTTTACTGGTGACTTCTTTATTTCCACCCATATAGGCGGCCAACTGCTCAGAGACCGTAATGGTGCTCTTGGCAGAGGTGCGCTGGTAGGTGGTGGTAAAGCTCAGTGAACCTACCGCAATAGCCCCATTGTCGCTGGTTACTAGACCACGGAAACCGTCGTTACCGGCGCTAACGCTAACCGTGATGCTACCGGCATCCTTTACTTGGCTGGCTACGGCCCGCTCGGAGGCTACTAGCTTGCGCAGGCCGTCGTCGGGGAAAGCCTTGCCGTTAGCAGAATCGGGCTTGTTTAGGGCCTCCACATAGGCGGCCATGGCCTTACTAGGTGAGAACAGGAACTGGGTGGAGTCTGCCTCAATCTGGGCTGAGCCCACGGCCGGACCGGCAGTTGCCGGGATCTTGGCGCCGGCAAATAGGCGCACCCAAGCCCACATTTCATAGTTACTGCGGGCATCTTGTTGGTCCAGTACCAGCAGTAGCGGCGAGTTGTTTTTGCCGCTGATGGCAGAGACGCTGATGGCAGTACGCGGGAAGGCAGAGGTAGCGCCCACCGCAGACATACGCGCATTGGTGTTGAGCGTAGCCACCGAGCCTCCGCCGGCTTTAACCAGCTTGTAGTTAGCTGTGCGCAGGCGCAGCGCCGGGCCGTTTAGGTAGCCGGTCAGCTTGGCCGGGTCACGGTCTTTATCGGCGGCGGTAAGCCCAGTTTGGATGCGCTTCAAAATGGTTTCTAGGCGCGTAGAGTCAAGCACCGGCTTAGCCGTGGCATCAGCTTTAGGTGGCTGAGGCTTGGGTAGTTCCTGACCGCAGGCGCTTAGACCCAAACCGGCAGCCGTGGTTACCAGGGCGCCTAGGGCGCCGCGTCGAGTCAAATTCATCTTAGTTTTCCTCCTTAGCCACGTCTTCGCGCTTAGGCTCATCTGCCTGCTCCGGGGTGGGTGCGCTCGCGCTGTCGGCGCTAGGGGCGCTGTTTGCACTGGCACCGCTAGCCGCGCTGGCACCACTAGCCGCGCTGGTGCCGCTAGGGGCGCTTTCTAGCTGAGCTTGGCCCATCGCCGGAGTGGCGCTGTTTGCGCTGGAGCTGCTGGCCGCGCTGGGGGCACTAGCTTCAGGAGCAGAGATCACTGGCTCGTTAATGGGCTCAAATACGTCTGTTGAAGCACCTGAGCGCTCCATTGCCAAGGCAGCATTACCGCCAGCCGGAGTGGGGCTGGGGGCCGAGGCTGGCTCATCAAAGATACTGGAGGACCTAGGCCCAAACGGGTTAGTGCCTGGCTGCACTGCGAAGGGGTTAACTGCCGCATGTGCAGCGCTGGCGGCGCTTAGGGCAGATTCTTCAATGGGCGCCGTGGGAGCTTTGGGGGTAAAACCAGCGCTGTTGGGCGGAGCAAACGGGCTGGCTTGCGCAGCGCTGGCCGCACTAGGCCCAGAAACCGGCGCCTGCGGTGCGCTGGCCGCGCTAGGGCCAGAAACTGGCGCCTGCGGGGCGCTAGGGGCACTGAAGGTGCTTTGTCCAGCTGCCGGGGTGGGGGCTACAGCGGGGTTAGCGCCCATAACCGGGGCGCCACTAAACGGAGTGGCACTACCGACCGGGGCGCCAGTAAACGCAGTGGTATTAAACGCAGTACCAGGCAGGTGCGGCACGGCGTCGCCTTCCTGGGGGGCTACCTGGTCTTGGGCGGCGGCTACGCGGTCCGCTCCCCCAGCAGCCTGGACGGCCCAGATGCCGCGCGAGTCAGTAATCGGGTTGGGTGCGGCCGGGATGGTGCGGTCGGCGTCGACGTCGGCAGCACTTTCGCTGGGCACGTCACGGCGCGGGTCAACCCAGACTTTACCGGCGGCCTCAGCTTGGGCCTTTTCACGCAGCTCCAGGCGAGTGAGGGGACGGTTGGGATCCTTGTTCAGTCGTGCGGCGGCTTCTTCTTGGCGACGACGACGACGCTGGGCATTGGCTAGCTCCTGGTGGCGCATCTGAATATCGAGCATGAAGATGAACACCCCGCCGGCTACCAGCAAACCGCCTACGATCAGGCCGGGGATTAACCAGGGAGTGCCTACGGTGCGCTTCCACGACAAGCTGAAGGTGGGGGCAGCTTGCTTACCATCGGTAGCGGCCAGAACTACATAGTTAGAGGAGCTGGGGTCATAAGTGATGGACACTGAACCCTTGCCGGTCTTGGAGGTCACCCACATGTCTGAGCCGTTTAGGGAAGCATTGGAGGCAACCGCCTTAATGCAGCCCTTAGCGTCAGGGGTGGGGGTGGCCTTAGCGCTGGAGGTAGCCGTAGCTTTAGCCGACGCCGTAGCGGTGGCTTTAGCAGTAGCTGCGGCAGTACCAGTTGCCTTAGCGGTGGGGGTGGGGGTGGCCTTTACATTGCAACGCTCGGTAATTGTGCGCCCAGATAGGGCTTCCCAGGAGCTTAGGCCGGTAACTTCCGTGTAGGGGTCGTTAGCCAGCCAGGCCTGGGCGTCCTCAGAGCGAGCCAGCGCCAAGGTAACGCTAGAGTTGGCATCTTTAGCCTTGGCAGTAATGGTGACAGTGGAGTCAACCATGTTTAAAACGCCGTCGCCGGTAACAACGTACGCCGTGGTGGCTGCCGGTTTAAGCGTGGCCACTGCCGTCTGCGAAGGACGCCAGATGGTGGCTGAGGCAACCGCCAAGATCACCGCCAATAGGCCCAAGGCGATAAGCACGATGCTTAGCACTCGGGGTTTTACTAGGGAAAGAATTCTGTTCACTTAGGTTCTCCTCGGGTGAGCTCGTTCGCGCCGCGCTCTGCGGGATCTAGATATTAAAGCCGTAGCGTAGATATTCTTGACGTCTAGCCTACACATTTGCTTGAGCCGATGCTAAGAGACAGGCTGATTTGTTTGCTTAGGGGGGAGCTGGGTAGCACTGTCTCATTTGCCGCAAAACCTGCTGCGACCCGCTAGGCTTGGACGGTGGGCACTATTCGCCCCGAGCTTTAACGACCGAGGAGTTAAACGTGGCTGAGGACCACAGTGAATTCGCTATCACCATGCGCGGCTACGATCGGCTGCAGGTGGACCAGCGTTTGGAGAGCCTGAGTCGCCAACTAGTGGAAGCGCGTAACGAGGTGGCCAGCCTTGACCACCGCGCCATGACTTTAGCCGGACAGCTAGCAGAAGCACAGCGTCGTCTACGCGAGAGTGACAAGCCCACTTACGCTGGCTTGGGCTCACGTATTGAGCAGTTGCTACGCAATGCTGAAGAACAGTCTGCCTCTATTTTGGCAAAGGCCAACCGCGAGGCAGATAGCCTGCTAACCCGCACCCGCACGAATGTGGCGCAAATGTCCGAACGTGCTTCCACCGAGGCTGCCACCACTCTGGCAGATGCTCGCCGGGAAGCTGAAGAAGTACGTTCTAAGGCAGAAAATGAAGCCAGCACTACCTTAGCTAACGCTAAAGACCGTGCTCAGGAGCTGGTTTCTGCCGCTAAGCGTGAGGCAGACAAGGTGCGCACCGCCGCCAACACGGAGGCCACCAACCTGACCAACACCAGCCAACGTGAAGCTGAACTGACCATTTCTAGCGCCCGCAAGAAAGCTACCGAGATCACCGTTAGCGCCGAGCAGGAGGCTGCGGCTACTCGCGATGAGGCTGCCCGCGACGCCGAGGAGGCAACCACCAGCGCTGAGCGTCAGGCCCGCGAGCTACTCAACAACGCTCGCAAGGAAGCCCGCCTGGTTACCGACAAGGCCAATACTGAGGCCGAGGAACTGCTGACCCAGGCCCGTAAGGAAGCCGAGACCACTCGCCGCGCTGCTAAGGATGAGGCTGAGGCAGCTCGCGCTGAGGCTGCTGAGCTGCGTCAAAACAGCGCTCTTGAGGTGGCTGCGCTTAAGGAAAGCACCGCTAAGGAAGCTGCCGAGGCTGCTGAGGCTGCCCGTAAGTCTACTGAAGCTATGGTGGCTAAGGCTGAAGAGCAGGCTGCTGACGCCGAAGAGCGTCTGCGTGAAGCCATGGAGCGCGCCGAGAAGATGCGCGCCGCCTCCGATGAGGAAGCCCGCAAGCGTCAGATTGACGCTAACCGCGCCGCTGAAGAGGTTATTGCCGGTGCCCGTAGCGAGGCTGAGCAGCTGATTTTGGATGCACAGATCCAGGCAGATGCCCTCACTGCCGCCGCTAAGCGTGAGGTAGAGGAGCTGCGTGCACAGCGTGACTCGATCAGCTCTTACCTGGAGGAGATGCGCGGGGTGCTTGGTAGCGCCGCCGCCTTTGTAACCGGTATGCCTGCTACCCAGCCGCGGCCAAGCGCAGACTCTAGCTACAGCAGCGACTCTGCTGACTTGGCTGAGTCAGCAGACTCTAGCCAGTCCGCTGCTAGCGCCGCTAGCGCTGACAAGTAGCCGGAAAGAAAAACAAGGGGCGGATGGCCTGTTGGCAACCATCCGCCCCTTTTATTATGCGTAATACTTAAATCACTGCCGTAGTGCTTTAAGCATCACGCATCAAGGTGCGAGCCACGCGGGATCAACGTTTTACCCGCACCTTGGTTTTAACCCTGTCCTAGCTCCAGGCGTAGGCCAGGTAGTCTTGTGCTTCTTCTAGTGAGTGCCCTAGAGATTTCATAGAGCGTGAGTAGGCTCCCGCAGCGCGGTGGGTAGCTGCCTGGTCACGATCAAGCACATAAGTGCCCAAGCGGCCTCGTCCCTGCACCACTCCGTGACGCTCTAACTCGCGATAGGCCTTCGCCACGGTATTAGTGGCTACACCTAGCTTGGCGGCTAAAGTGCGCGTAGCTGGTAGGCGCGTGCCGGGGGTAATAACACCCTTTTCCACACCTTTACTAACTGCATCTACAATCTGTATGAACACCGGGAGGCTAGAACCCGGGTCAATCTTTATGTTTAAACCCACTGTCTTGCCCATATGCAAAGTGTGCACGAATATCAGAGCGTTTTCCAGTCCTAGATTCTCCTAAAAACTGCAGGTGAGAGCAGGTTTACAGTAAAATTGCAAATAATAGATAGGTGTCTCTTATAAAATTTCTTAATTGATAAGCCAACCCTATAGATATTCTTCATTGAACATCTCTAACAGCATTAATTTATGGCAGCCTCCCCGCCATCTCAAGGGTTTATTAATTAATTAAGGTAAATATAAAGCTAAATTTATTCCCATAGAACAAAGTAACTCAATTTAGTCAAGCATAAACAAACAGCACGAACTTGGCAGTTATTCCAGCAAACCCGCCACTACCTGCGAGAATAGCCCCCTCCTTGGAGCTATTATGCTCTACGCGAACGCACACTAAACCGCTGGCCATCGCGTCCAACTGACACAATCGCTACCACAGCTTGCGGTTCCAGCAGGAGGTATGCCAGTGACGACGCTCCTCCAAACCTCGCTCAGCCCCAAACAATGATTCATTAGACCAAGCCACCACATGGGGTGTACGTGGGGCAATCGTCTGATTGCATCCGGGGCAGATATAGCTTTTATCAGCCCCGCGCACATTACGCACAGTAAACTCCGCTCCCCCAGGCCCGCGCTGTGAGCGTGGCAAGGAAGCTAACCGGTCCATATTTAGTGGTACATGGGGCTGGTTATAGGGTCGCTTAGAGCTGCGTCGGGCCATAGGGACGATTATAAGAAGCCAGCTCGACGACGTCGCCAAAAACAGCGACGCCGTCGAGAATGTAACTCAGCCCTTAACGGAACCAGACATCAAACCGCCCACGAAGTACTTACCCAGGACGATATAAACCAGCAGTGTAGGCACTGAAGCAATCAGAGCACCCGACATCGAGGCACCATAGTCGGCCAGAATCGAGCCGTGCGCTAAGTTACTCAAAGCCAGCGTTACCGGGCCGTTTTGCGCCCCGCCACCAAAGAACAAGGCAAACAGGAAGTCATTCCAGGCGCTAGTGAACTGCCAGATCAGCACCACCACAAAAGACGGCACAGAAATCGGTAGCACCACCGAGAAGTAGGTGCGCAGCATCCCGGCCCCATCCACGCGGGCCGCCTCAATAAGCTCATTAGGCACCGTCTCGTAGTAGTTACGGAAGATCAAGGTAGTGATCGGAATACCGTAAACCACATGCATCAAGATCAAAGTGGGGATCCCAAAGCCCAGGTCAGCGTTAATCACCAGGCGCATCAGCGGAATCATCACCGACTGGTAGGGAATGAACATGCCAAACAAAATCAGCGTGAACACCACATTCGCCCCCGGGAAGCGCCACTTAGAAAGCACAAAGCCATTAGCACTACCCAGCATGGCTGAAATCAGCGCCGCCGGAATCACTAGTTGCAGCGAGCGCACCAGGCCACCGCCTAGTTCTTCCCAAGCCCGCGACCAGTTTTTAGTTTCCCAGTGCCCAGGCAGGTACCAGGTGGTGGAGGGGTCAGCCTCAGCCGAGCCCTTAAAAGAGGTCACAATCAGCACATAGACCGGAATTAGCACCAGCGCCAGGGAGATAAATAGCAGCACGTAGCGCACGGTGGTTCCTAGCTGAAAGCGCCGGGAGCCATGAGCGCGCTCAGTTTTAACTTTAGGCTCGCTCATATTCATTTCCTTGTCTTAGTGTCGTGGATCAGGTAGGGAATAACTGCGATAGCTACCAGCGCCAGCAAGATCACGCCTACGGCGGCGGCGTTGGAGTAGTCGTTGTCGGTCATGAAGTTGTACATGTCGATTGCGGGCACCTTAGTGGAGTAGGTGCGCTGGTCGGTGATCGACATGATTAGGTCGAAGCTCTTAAGCGACATGTGCCCAATGATGATCACGGCGCTTAGAGCAATGGGGGTTAGCTGCGGGAAGATGATGTTTTTGTATAGCTGCCATTCATTGGCGCCATCGACGCGGGCGGCTTCACGCAGGTCGTCAGAAATGCCCCTAAAACCGGCCAGGAACAGGGCCATCACATAGCCTGCTAGCTGCCAGATAGCCGGGATTGCAATTGCCAAGATGCCAAAGTGGACATTTGAGGCCCAACTGTTTTCTAGGAAGGTCAGCCCAAACATTTCAAATAGTCGGTTTAGACCTGAGGCTTCGCTGCCGGTTTTGGAGTTGAGCAGCCAGCGCCACACCACACCGGAGGCCACAAAGGACACCGCCATGGGGAATAGGAATACCGAGCGGAAGATCCCCTCCCCCTTTATGGGCTTATCTAGCAGCCAGGCCCATAGAAAGCCCAGTACTAGTGTGCCCACTAGGAAGGCCACGGTGAACAGGATCAGGTTGATGAAGGAGTGCTGGAAGTTTGGGTCTTCAAAGAGCTTGGAGAAGTTCTCAAAGCCCACATACTTTGACGGGCGCCGTCCTGAGACCTGGGCGGCCCGGTGGGTGTTGTATAGGGAAGTTTTGAAGTTGGCGCCAATCATGCCGTAAACGAAGATTGCCACCAAGATTAGGGACGGAGAGATTAGCAGCAGGCCTGGGCCCCACTGCTTGATCTTGTTTTTACGCCGTCGCGCCGCACGGGCTTGGGACATGCGTTGTCCTCCTTGACACTTGCTGATGTTAAAAAGGTGGGCGACGCCGTCGTAGCTTTGACGACGTCGCCCACCGCGTTTATGCCGGCTGGCACCCTAACCACCAAGAAAGGAACCAGAGAGCACTTGCTGACTTTTAATCAGCTTTTAAGGGCGCCAGCCGGAAATTTTACTGAGCTGCCTTGTAGGCTTCAGCCAGGGCTTTTTGCAGAGCCTTAGCATCTGAGGCACCCTGGGCGAACTTGCTTAGGGCGTCACCCATGGCGTTGGAGGCCTTGGCCGGCAGGGCTGCGCCGTGAGCAATGGAAGAGACGATAGTGTCCTTGGAGAAGTCTTCCATGGCTGAGCGCTGGTACTCAGAGAACTTCTTCTTTTCCTCATCCGTCAGGTCTGTGCGGGCGGGGATGGAGCCCTTGACGGTGTTGAAGGCAACCTGGCCTTCCTTGGAGGAGATGCAGCTGAGCCAGTTCTTGGCGCCGCCGGGGTGCTTGGCCTTTTCGGGCAGAGTGAAGGAGTCGGCTAGGAAGTCGAAGATGCCCTTGGTGCCCGGTACTGGGAAGTAGACGTAGTCGGTGCCGGCGGTCTTCTTGGCGGCGTTGAAACCGGCTACCGCCCAGTCACCCATGACGTTGTAGGCGGCCTTGCCTTCCATGATGGGCTTGATGGCCGGCTCCCAGTCCTCGGTGTATAGGGACTTGTCGGTGAAGGAGACGATCTTGGCGTAGTGCTCAACGGCCTTGGTTACTTCAGCACCAGCCCAGTCGGTCTTGCCGTCGAACAGGCCCGAGTACTTTTCTGCGCCTAGGTCTGCAATTAGCACAGATTCGAACAGGCCCATCTGGGTCCAGGCCATACCCATGGTGATGGGGGTGTAGCCGGCGGCCTTGATCTTTTCCATGTCGCTGATCCAGGCGTCAATAGTTTGGGCAGGCTTGGCCGGGTCTAGGCCGGCAGCCTTAAGCACTGATACCGAGGCCCACACTACGTTGTTGCGGTGGATGTTGGAGGGCACTGAGTAGATGGCACCGTCTACGGTTAGGCGCTCCATTAGGGTCTTGGGGAAGGCGTCCTTGAGCTTGAACTCGTCGTAGAGCTTGGAGACGTCTTGCAGGTAGCCGGCGTCAATGTCGTCCTTGAGTTCAGCGCCGGCGTGGGCCTGGTAGGTGTCTGGCGGGTTACCAGCGGACAGGTCTGCAGCTAGCTTCTGCTTGGCCTGGGAGCCGCCGCCACCAGCGATGGCCTTGTTGGCGAATTTGGTCTTGGGGAACTGCGCGTTGAAGACCTTGACTAGGGCTTCTAGGCCGTCCTTTTCGCTTCCGGCCTGCCACCAGGTGACGACGTCGACCTGGCTGGCATCGCCTTCGCCTACTGCCTCGCCGGACTTGCCTTCCTTCTTGTCGCTTGAGCCGCAGGCGGCCAGGGTGGCCGCGAGTGCGGTGGCAGTGGCACCGATTAGTACCTGACGCCGTGACATGTATGTGCTTACGCTCATGATCGCTCCTGAACAGCGTTGTCCTAGAAGTTGCTACTTGCGTGCTAGGCCGATTGCTTGTTGTAGCGCTCAGTCAAGTCACTTGGGCAACAAATTTTCGTTCTGTAGTTGCAATTGTGCAACAAATTTTCGTGCAATGTTGGAAAAATTGGGTTTTGCGCAAAAATCGCTACCGATTTGTTATTTTTTGTGCACTTTTGTGCGGATGTTTTCTGGGTGTGCTCTATCTTCGAGGTAGCCCACAACAACAAAGCTGGCCGTCACATATGTGGCGGCCAGCTTCAGTAGCTAGTTAAAGATCAGATCAGACCTAGACCCTTAACGGTGTCCTTCTCGTGCAGCAGTTCCTTGACAGAAGCGTCAATCTCAGCGCGGGAGAAGTCGTCGATCTCCAGGCCCTCAACAACCTTCCATTCGCCGTCAACGCTAATTGCCGGGAAGGAGGAGATGATGCCCTCGGGCACACCGTAGGAGCCGTCGCTCATGATGGCGGCGGAGGTCCAGGAGTAGCCCTTAACACCCTTGACCCAGTCGCGCACGTGGTCGATGGCGGCAGAGGCAGCGGAGGCGGCGGAGGAAGCGCCACGGGCTTCAATGATGGCGGCGCCACGCTTGGCTACGGTGGGGATGAAGTCACCCTCAACCCAGGCGCGGTCAGCCAAAAGCTCGGTGATCGGCTGGCCCTTAACGGTGGCGTGAGTCAAGTCAGGGTACTGAGTGGAGGAGTGGTTACCCCAGATGGTGACCTTGTCTAGATCAGTTACGTGAGCACCGGTCTTGGCAGCTAGCTGAGCCAGGGCGCGGTTGTGGTCCAGACGGGTCATAGCGGTGAAGCGAGAGCTGGGCACGTCCGGGGCGTGGTTGGCGGCAATCAGGGCGTTGGTGTTGGCAGGGTTACCCACAACCAGGACCTTGATGTCGTCAGCGGCTACAGCGTTGATGGCTGCACCCTGAGGACCGAAGATACCGCCGTTGGCCTGCAGCAGGTCAGAGCGCTCCATGCCGGCACGACGCGGCATAGAACCAACTAGGAAGGCGATGTTGGCGCCGTCGAAAGCCTGCTTGGGGTCATCGAAAATGTCCACGCTACCCAAGGTCGGGAAAGCGGAGTCGAATAGCTCCATAGCGGTACCCTCAGCAGCCTTAACAGCCTGGGGGATCTCCAGCAGACGTAGGTTTACCTGCTGGTCGGGGCCTAGCAGAGCGCCAGAGGCAATACGGAACAGCAGTGCGTAGCCAATGTTGCCAGCGGCACCGGTGACGGTGACATTTACGGGGGCGTTTGCCATAAGTTAAGTCTCCTTAAGGTAAGACAATTAAGGACTGCTTCCTTGCACAGCCACTGCTATAAGTGTATGCCCTTGAGCACACAAAATTTAGGACCCAGCGATTTTGCCCAAATCATGGCCCTAAGTGCGCACGCCGGTTAGCTAACTGTGCTCCCTCCCCCTAATGCGCTAATGGCAGGATAAGCTATTAGCCGTGAGAGGCCAATCAATACCCACCCGCTCACCTCTGGGTCAGCGGTCTTATCGTCAAATTTGTGTGTTTAGTGTCGTAGCAGGCGCCAGCGGCGCACTAAGTTTGATTGGTTTTGGTAAGGGGGTAGGGGCACCTTTTAACTCCACTGTACTAGCCCATCAAATCTCTCCATTTTCAGCGGCCTGGCCCTGGCTGGCCACAGCCGTTATTTTTGCCAGCATCTGCGCCTTAAGCTATGGGGCAGCTGACTATATTGGCCGCCAAAGTGCGCTTGATGAAGAAACACGCCTGCGCGTGCGCACCCTAGACCACATTTTCGCGATCGGTCACTTGCCGCGCACCGGAGCGGGCGCCGATAGCGCTAAAACCACCGCCAGCGGCGCACTAGTCTCTACCCTGGTTGACGGCAGTGAGCGCGTTTCTAAATACGAGTTCACTTTCCTGCCCCAAGCAATCAGTGCCCTAATCACGCCGCTGGTGGTGCTAGTGCTGGCAGCTATCTTCATTGACCCCCTCAGCGCCCTAGAACTGGCCCTAGGTGTCGGCGTTGCTATTGGCGGCAGCATCGGAGTCAGCCGCCTCACCCGTGGTAGCGCCGCTGGCTCGCGCAGGCAGCGCTCCGCCCTAGCCGCCCAATATTTAGATGCGGTACAGGGCCTAAGCACTCTAGTACTGGCCCGGGCTGGTGAACGCTACGCCCAGCGGCTAGGCCAACGCGGCGAAGCTAACCGCCGGGCCCTGATGCGCCTACTGGCAGGCAACCAGCTGGTAATCCTAGCCACCGACCTATTTACTAGCGTATTCATTTTAATGGCCTCAGTGGCTATTGCTGCCAGCGGTCTAAAATCCGGACGCCTAGATGCTGGTGACGCCCTGGCTCTAGCCCTAGTGGCGCTAGTGCTACTAGATCCGCTTAACCACGTAGGGGCCTTCTTCTATGTGGGTATGGGTGGACGCGCCAGCCAAAAAGCTATCCGCAACATTTTGGCCACCCCCACCCCCGCCAGCGCCGCCCCGGCGCCGGTGCCCGCCAAGGCCTCCAGCTACCAGACAGAAGAAGTAGACACCGCTGCTATCTTGTTGCGTGACGTATCCATTGGTTGGAGCGATAAAGACGTACTTAAAAACGTCAACCTGCGGGTGGAACTGGGTGAACACATCGGTATTGTGGGCCGCTCAGGAGCCGGAAAATCCACGCTTATGGCGCTACTGGCAGGCCACTTACTACCCCGTGAAGGCTACGGGCGCCTTGGCCCTATCCGCCTGCGCCCAGCCAATATGTCGCGTGTGCAGCGCTCCAGTGCCCTAGTTAGCCAGCGCTCATGGCTGTTTGGTGACACGGTAGCCCAAAACCTACGTCTAGCTAAGCCTGAAGCCACCACTGAAGAACTATGGCGAGCCCTGGAAGTAGCCCAGCTTGACACCGAAATTCGAGCCCTACCTAAAGGACTAGAAACCATGCTGGGCGACAGCGGCATGGGCCTATCAGGAGGCCAAGCCCAACGCCTGGCTATCGCCCGCGCCGTGCTAGCTGACCGCCCCATCTTGCTACTGGATGAGCCCACCAGCCAGGTAGATCTGGCCAGCGAAGCTGCCATCACTAAAGCCCTAGAAAACCTAGGTGCCAACCGCACTGTGGTAACCATTTCGCACCGCCCAGCGGCGCTAATCCACACTGACCGCATCTTTAAGGTTTCTAAAGGCAAACTCCACGAGCTAACGCCGCGCAAACCCAAGGCTAAGCCCACCGGCCCAGCCCAACCCACCAAAGCCCAGGCAGACCAGCTCCTGGCCGCCAAGGTTAGCGGCGACGCCATGACTACTCCCCTAACCTCAGCGCTAGCCTCTCTAGCCCAGATGCAAAAACCCACTAAAACCAAGAAAAACTCTGCCAAAAAACCAACTGCTATGGATGCCAACTCAGCCCACAGCTCTAGCGGAGAGGACGACTGATGTCACGGCGTCGGGTTTATAACTGGATCCTAGAAGTAACGCGGCCGGCACTAAAACCCCTGGCCCTGTCGGTAAGCGCACGCCTACTGGACCAGATCTTGCAGGTAGTTATCTACTGCCTGGGGGCCTATGCGCTCGCGGTGGCGCTGCGTAAGCTCAGCGGTGGCGGCGGCTTCGATACCGGCCTGGTGTGGCTGTTTTTGCTGGCATGTTTGATCATTGCTTTGGTTAAGGCCGCTTTACGTTACGCTGAGCAATTTTTGGGGCACCTGGTTGCTTTCAAAGCTTTAGAGCTGCTGCGCGTTGCGCTGTTTAAGTCCATGCTGCCCCAGTCGCCGCGTCTGTCTTTGCACACCCGCTCAGCTGAGCTAACTGGGCGGCTAACTAAAGACATTGACCGTATTGAGGTGTTTTTTGCCCACACTTTGGCGCCGTTAGTAAGCTCGCTGGTGGTGCCGCTGCTGACCTGGCTGTGGATTGCCTTTGTGTCTCCGGCTACGGTTTCTATTTTTGTCCTAGTGATGTTGGTGCTTACCCTGGTGGTGGTGCCGCTGATGGGAGCTAAGTTCTCCCTTGCCGCAGCCCAGAAAAGCGCCAAGATTCGTGGCCAACTGCAGGCCCACGTAACTGACTCGGTGCAGGGCTACAACGAGGTGCTTTCTTATGGCGCCCAGTTGCAGCGTCTAGAGCAGCTTGAACGCATTGGTGATTCAATCACCGCCGCTGATTCTCCGATACGGGCTTGGGCGGCGCTGCGTTGGGCGGCCGGGCAGCTCTTAATGGCCCTGATGCTGTTTGGGGTGTTGTTTATTTGGCTGCGTGACCCGGTTTTTGAGGCCGCTCCCCTGGCTCAGGCCCCCACGGTGGTGGCGGTGATTGCCGCCCTGGTAGCTCAGCGCACTAGCGCGCGTACCTTGGAGGATATGCCTTCTTCGGTGTCGGTAGCTTGGGCTAGTGCTGAGCGGGTTTATGCCACCGCCCATGGCCCGGCTTTGCTTGATGGCCCTAAGGCTTTGCCTACCCGTCGCGACGACGCCGCCAAGTCTGGTTTGGAGGTCACCTGGCACAAGGTTTCTTACGCCTACCCTGGTGAGCGTAAACACCAGGCCTTAACTCAGGTTTCCCTACACCTAAACGCTGGCTCTTGGACGGTGCTAGCGGGTGCTAGCGGTAGCGGCAAATCCACACTGAGCATGTTGGCGGCGCGCTGCGATGATCCGGTGGGCGGGCGCGTGCTGCTTGATGGGCACGATGTGCGCACACTTAAGGTTGATTCGCTACGCTCCCAAGTACAGCTGGTAAGCCAGCATCCGTTCATTATGCGCGCCACTATCCGCGAGAATCTGTCCCTAGCAGCCCCACAGGCAGATACTGCTCAACTGTGGCAGGCCCTGGAGTACGCCCAACTGGCTGCCGAGGTGCGGGCTATGCCTAAGGGACTAGACACGGTTGTGGGTGAGCGTGGCAGTTCGCTTTCTGGCGGCCAGGCCCAGCGCCTAGCTTTTGCCCGGGCGCTGGTAGCTAAGCCGCGTCTGCTGATTTTGGATGAGTTCACTTCACATATGGATCTGAAGCTGGCTGCTAGCGTGCGCAAGTCTTTGCGCCAGGCACTACCTGAAGCCACTATTTTGGAAGTCTCCCATACGCTGGTGGGCCTAGAACTGGCTGACCGGGTAGTGGTCTTTGAAAACGGCCAGATTGTTCAAAGCGGCAAGCCCCAAAAGCTAATGAACACTCCCGGCCCACTGCGCCAGCTTATGGATCGCTAAACACCGCCGGGGCCTGCGACAGCCAACAAACCCCGACAATTACACAAATAAGTTAGCGCTAACCGTAATGGTTAGCGCTAACTATTTTTTAAGGGTGTTCACTGCAGCAGTTATGGCGCCAGCGCATTAGACACATGCTAGGCTCCCAGTTGCGGGGACAGAGCCTTGTATGGCCTTGTGGATGTCGCGACGCACTAGGCTCCCAGCTGCTGGGATAGGGCACGGTCTTCATCGGTAACTACCCCTTCAACTGAAACCTTGTCCAGGTAGGCCATGCCGTCAAAAGACAGCTCGCGGGCGTTTTCCGGGTCAGCTTTAGCATCGTTGAACTTACCGTGAGCCAGGCGGTCAACCACAATGGCAATGGCGCCGTCACCGGTTACGTTGGTAGCCGTACCGAAGGGGTCCAAAGCGATGTAGGTGGCAATCATAAGGGCAATGGCGGACTCGTTAAAGCCCAGCATTGAAGAGAGCACACCGGTGGCGGCCATAATCGCCCCTCCGGGCACACCCGGGGCGGCCACCATGACAATACCCAGCATGAAAATAAAGCCGGCATACTGCATAGCTGAAACATTCATGCCCTGGGAGGCAATGATGGCCAGTGAGAAGGCAGTAATTTTCGAGGTTGAACCAGCCAGGTGAATAGTGGCGCACAGAGGCACAGTAAAAGCTGCTACCGGCGCGGATACCCCATTTTTGCGGGTCTGACGCAAAGTCACCGGGATGGTGGCAGCCGAGGAAGAGGTACCCAGGGCAGTGGTGTAGGCGGGCATCATGGTCCACAGCGCCTTTAGCGGGTTGCGCTTGCCGATCAGCCCGGCCACCACAAACTGGGTCAGCAGGATAACTACTTCCAGCACCAGCACTACCACCACTACGCTCAGCAGGGTGCGCATAATACGCCAGGCTGCACCTGAGATAGCCAGGTTCAAGAAGGTACCAAACACGTGCAGCGGTAGCAGTGGAATAATGATCTTGTTGATCAAAGAGCTAATGATAGCCCTAAATTCAATGCTGGCTTTACGCAGCACACCCCTGGGCACCAGCGACAGGCCGATACCAATTACGAAAGACAACAGCAGCGCCGTCATGACCCCAAAGACCGGGGGCATTTCCACTTCAAAATATGACTTAAGGCTGCCGGCGTCGGCCTTACCCACGTTAGAAGCCAAAGACTTGGTGATAATGTGCGGGAAAATGCTGGCGCACACTACGTAGGTAAGGAAACCTGAAAACAGGGTGGAACCATAGGCTAGGGCCGCAGTAATAGAGAGCCACTTACCAGCTCCACGCCCTAAATCTGCAATTGCCGGCGTCACTAAACCAACGATGATCAGCGGAATTGCAAAACTTAAGAACTGGGCGAAAATCGCCGAAAAAGTAACGAATACGCGCGCCAGCGGCACGGTGATCAGCGGGGAGGAGCCCACCTTAATAGAGCCCACCACCAAAGCGGTCACTATCGCTAGAATCACCCAAAACAGGATGCCGCCAGCTTTTACTAGCTTACGCACCGAGATCATGCCTTTTCCTTCGCTCACGGCGATGCACCTGGCGAACGCGGTACGCCGCCAATAGCAACAGCGCCTAGGTGTGCAACATAATCTCAATATTTGGCTTATAGCGCTACATTCTCCGCATAGTGAGATTTTCTTACATTATTTTCGTAAATATGCATTCGCCGCATATAGCGAAATTTGTCAGTTTCCCATCGTTTTAACTGATCAATCCGATTATGGTGAAACCATGAGCACGAAGCAGATAAATTGGCCCCGTTCAAAGCACAGCTATGTTGATTTAAGCGACGGGCGCCGGCTGCATGTGGTTGAGCATCTGCCGCTTTCCGGGGCGGCTACAACCACGACGGCGCCAGTTGCGGGGGCAGCAACAGTGCCGGCTGCAGATGATGGTCTGTCAGCTAAAACGCCGGTGGTGTTTGAATCCGGCCTGGGGCTCTCGCGCCTACTGTGGGCAAATGTGGCTCATTTACTGGCGAAAGCCGGCTACCACACGATCAGCTATGATCGCTCCGGCCTGGGTCGCTCACCGGCCGCAACAGAGCGCAGCCTAGAGGCCCTGGTGGCAGACCTAGAGCAGGTGGTGCGAGCTTACGCACCCCAGGGGGCCATTATTGTGGGCCATTCCTATGGGGGCATCATGGCCCGTTTACTAACCGCACGCCAGCCACAGTTGGTTAAGGCGCTGGTGCTGGTTGATCCCTCAAGTGAATTTGTGGGGGCCCAGATTGGCCCGCTAGGTAGACGCCTGGAGGCACTTTTTGATTCGGCGATTACTTTTAGCCGCGATCTTAAACTACTGCCTGCTTTCCTGATGGCTTCAGGCTATAAGCATTTACCGGCGCGGTTGCAGCAAAAAGTGCGCGTCGAGGACGTCAGCGACGCCGCCTTAAAGGCGCGGCGGCAAGAAAATGAGGGCTACTACCCGGCGCTAGCGAAGCTGCGCGAGCAGCCCCTGCCCCATCCGCAGGTGCCGGTAGAGATTTTATTGGCCAGCTCTTCACCTGAGTCACAATGGTTTAAGGCCCACAGTGAGTATGCGAGCAAGCTGCCTGATGCACACCTGTGGCAGGCTTCAACCAGCTCACATATGGTGCCGCTACTAAAACCTCAGGAAGTGGCCTTGGCAGTTAAGCAAGCCGACGCTCGTCGCAGCGCTTAAGCCATAGGGGCGCCTGAAGCTGCGGCCCTGGCAACTAAGCCAACTGACGCCCAAACCAGCCAGCTACCCAGCTACCGCCAGCTACGGCGTCGGCCCCGACAACTAAGCCAACTGACGCCCAAACCAGCCCAGTCAGCTGCGGCGTCGGCCCCACCCCAGCCAGCAGCCAAAGCAGGCTTTAGTAGATGCGCGGCAGGTTAGCGTAGGTGGACAGCAGCACTAAACCAACGGTTAGGCCAGTACCCACCACTAAATCTTCAAACCGGCTGCGGGCCTGAATCCAGGTGCCCTCGGGGCGCAGCAGGCGAATTATGGTAAGGGCGCCAGTCAGTGCAGCGGCCTCCAAAACCGCAAAACGTGAGTAACCCAGCAGCGCCGTGGCCACCACGATTAGCACGCAAACCGTCACTACCCCCACCCCGGCCACGCGATAGTAGTGACGCGGCGGCAACTGGTTAGGGGAAAGTACGCTTTCAGCTGTTTCTTCGCTCATTTTTCTCCTTGGCAACCGCTACAGCATACCTTTTACCGCGCCGTAGCTGGAGGCTTCAGCCGGTAGGTCACCGGTGTCGACGGCGTCGCTGATTTGTTCCAGCATCTGCTCTACCAGCTCAATTACGGCTTTTTTACCCTCAACCGGGCCACCGGCTAAGAGGCCGTCAGTACCCAAAAGCGCGGCAGCGGGCACCGCCTCAACCGCCAGTAGGCGCGAAACTTCCCCGTTAACATCACGTAGATAGTGTTCACGCAGTGAGTAAGGGTCTCCCTTTTCGAAGTATTCCTCGGCGCTGCGTGGGGAAACCACCTTAATAGCCACCTGGGGAATGGCCTTGATCCAGCCGGGCACTAGGGCTTTAATGTCGTCGCAGTAGCCGCATTCCATAGATAGGAACAGCAACAGGTGAGCCTGGCGGGCTGAATAGGCGCGCAGGTTGTAGCCACTTTCAAACTCATCATAGAGGGTGGCGATGGGGATCAGGGCGCGCAGATACTCGCCTTCTTGCTGGCTGACGGGAGCGTCTAGATAATCTTGGGCAAAACCGCTTTGCTCTACTGGCGCCGGTGCTTTACCAAGTGAAGCTTGGGCTAGTAGCCAAGTAACTGCCGCCACCGCTGCCAGGGCTAGAACTGTCGGATTAGTGGTTACTTGCAGTGCGAAAACTGGTGTGCCCAGGGCTAGCGCCACCAGCCAAAGCAAGGCCAGGGCCACCAGTGCCAGGTTGCGGGCAATTAGCACCGGGCCCACTTCGGTGGCATTTTTAGCCCCAAAACAGTTGCAGCTGGCCTGATCTTGGCGGGCCAGGCGCACAATCAGCACCAGGTAGAAGCTAGCCAAAACCAGCGCGGCCAGGGCCACCGGCCAAGCCAGTATTCCAGGCACAACCAGTAAAGCTAGCGCCAGGGCCAGCTCAGCCCAGGGGTGAGTGCGGCGTAGCCAGGTTTGGTTTAGGAATTTAGCTATGCCTAGTTCACGCCAAGTATCGGCGTCGTCAACGCCGGAGGTTAGCTTACCTATAGCAGCTGCGGAAAATACGGTCGCCAAAACTATGGGGGCGGCTACCAGTACTAAATCCATGGGGCTCCTTGTTTAACGCCTGGCTAACATATTGGTTTAACACGCTGGCGTGGGTGGGAACTTAAAGGGGGCGGAATTTAAAAGCGGCGGGACTTAAAGGGGATGGGATATAAAGCGGGGACAGGTATAAACCTGCCCCCGCTAAATGTATCAGTGAGCGAAGTGGCGCGTACCAGTGAAGTACATGGTCACGCCGGCGGCCTGGGCGGCCTCAATCACTTCTGCGTCGCGGATAGAGCCGCCAGGCTGCACCACAGCCTTAACCCCGGCGTCGATAAGCAGCTGCAGGCCATCGGCGAAGGGGAAGAAAGCGTCGGAGGCAGCCACGCTACCCACCGCACGCTGGGGGGCGCTGGTGGCCAGGATCTGGCTGGCATCCGCCCCACCGGCACTGTTGGCCTGGTTGGCGGCGGCGTCGCCAGTGGCGCGCGCGCCTAGGGTGTTGGCGCGCTCAATGGCCAGCTTGCACGAGTCAACGCGGTTAACCTGGCCCATACCCACACCCACAGTGGCGCCAGCGTGTGCCAGCAGCACCGCGTTGGAGCGCACCGAGCGCACAGCGTTCCAGGCAAAACGTAGGTCAGCCAGGGTTTCGGCGTCGGCGCTGGGGCCGGCCACCAGCTGCCACTGGGCCGGGTCGTCACCGGCGGCGTCAACATTGTCACGCTCTTGCACCAGTAGACCGCCGGTTACCTGCTTGAACTCATAGCCACCACGTACCGGCTTAGGCAGGCGCAAAATACGTAGGTTCTTCTTGGCGCTGAGGATTTCTAGTGCCTGCGCTTCATACTCAGGGGCCACAATCACCTCAGTGAAAATCGGCTTAACCTGGGCGGCCATGGCGGCAGTGACGGTGGCATTGGTGGCAATTACGCCGCCGTAAGCAGACACCGGGTCGCAGGCGTGGGCCTTAGCGTGGGCCTTAGCCACATCCTCATCTACCGCAATGCCGCAAGGGTTGGCGTGCTTAACTACCACCACGGTGGTGGCCTCGCCTTGATCGTAGGCAGCACGCACAGCCGCGTCAGCGTCGGTGTAGTTGTTGTAGCTCATGGCCTTACCGTGCAGCTGCTCGGCGCCAGCAATGCCCTGGGCCTGGCCCTGGGTGTACAGAGCAGCGCTCTGGTGCGGGTTTTCGCCGTAGCGCAGGGCGTGGGCACGGGTGAAGGTGGCGCCCACAAACTCCGGTAGGGCTGCCTCGGTCTCTAGCTGCTGGGAGAACCAGCTGGCGACGGCGACGTCGTAGCTGGCGGTGTGAGCGAAGGCGGCGGCGGCTAGGGCCCGGCGCTGAGAGAGGGTGAAGCCACCCGCAGACACAGCCTGGGCTACCTCAGGGTAACGGGCCGGGTCTACCACTACCGCTACTGCCGGGTGGTTTTTGGCGGCGGCGCGCACCATGGAGGGGCCGCCAATGTCGATCTGCTCAACGCAGGCGTCAAAGTCAGCGCCGGAGGCAACCGTGTCAGTGAAGGGGTAAAGGTTAACCACCACCAGGTCAATGGGAGCTACCTGCAGTTCACGCAACTGGGCCAGGTGAGCGTCCTTGCGGCGGTCAGCCAAAATACCGGCGTGAATCTTGGGGTGCAGGGTCTTAACGCGGCCTTCTAGGCACTCGGGGAAGCCGGTAACCTGCTCCACCGGGGTGACCGGAATACCGGCGGCAGCAATGGTGGCGGCGGTGGAACCGGTAGAAATTAGCTCCACCCCGTTGGCGTGTAGCTGGGTGGCTAGCTCCACCAGGTTGGTCTTGTCGTAAACGCTCAGCAGGGCGCGCTTAACCGGCACCTGGTCAGGGTTTACTAGACCTTCCGTGGGCACGTGAGCAGTGGGGATTGCAGTCAATTTGACTCCTTGAAACTGGAAAATAACTGCCTAGGCACCCAGGCGGGCGGCGCCATGGTTTACCCCTTAAAACTTAAGTTTCAAGGGCTCGCCGCTCCCCGGTGGTGACCCACCCACGCCAGTTACAGCGATAACAACCCCAGTTTACTGTAGAGTTGGGGTTGCTTTAAGTTAGTGCGCGCACAATATTTAGCCGCGCTAACGCCAAAATCTAGCTGCGCACTAGTTTGCCCAGCTCAGCTACAAGCTGGGGAGTTTCGGCGGCCTTAATACGCTCAGTTAGGCTCTCGTGGGTGTCACCGGGTTTAACCGGCACCTGCACCTGGGCGATGATCTTGCCGGTGTCCACGCCCGCATCCACCCAGAACAAGGTGGCTCCCGAAACCGTGGCGCCGTCAGCCAAAGCGTCGCGTACTGCATGGGCGCCAGGGTACTTGGGTAGCAAAGCCGGGTGGGTGTTAATGGTTTTGCCTCCAAATTCAGCTAGGAAGCTCTCCCCCACCAGCTTCATAAAGCCCGCGCAAACCACCAGGTCGGGCTGGTATTTGGCGACGGCGTCGGTAAGGGCCTGGTCCCAACTGGCGCGGCTGGGGTAGTCCTTTAGCGGCACCACAAAGCTGGGCACCTTGTACTGGGCGGCGTAATCGAGTGCTTTACAGGTTTTGTCGGCGCCCACTGCCACCACCTTGGCCCCATAGGTGGGGTCTTGGCAGGCTTTTAGGATAGCCAGCAGGTTTGAGCCTGAGCCGGAAGCCAGCACCACCAGGCGCTTGGGTTCATTGCCGCTGCGGGCAGCAGCTTTAGATGCGCTCATGGAAACTACCTCAATCTTGTGTTTGGTTTGACTTGCACCTAGCCGCACACGCGGATGGGGCAACACCAGCCCCAGTAGGGTTGCGGCAAATAACTGGGCTGCTAAAGCACCCACCACCGCCAGGGTTCTGGGGCCAGCTACGCTCATGCGCCCCGGCCCCACAGAGCCACTAGCGGCCAGGCAAAGCAGCAAAATCACCAGTGAACTAGTAATAATCGCGGTTGCCCCCAGCGCCAGGGTGGCACGCAGGCTAATTAGCTTACTGTTGGCAGCCACTTTGCGCCCTATAGCCAGCCAGGTCACCAGGGTCAGCCCCAGTATTAGAACCACGATAATGATCCAGGCTGAGCCAAAAGCAGTTTTAGGTAGCGCCCCCAGCATTGGCAGGGCCGGCACGCTACCGGCGCGCACCACCCCCGGGCTAAACAAGCTGCCTTGACCCAGGGCAAAACCGGGGCCCGCCAGCCAGCTAAGCGCCCAGATGGCGGCGGTAGGCAGCCACAGAATCTGCAAGGTAAGTAGCGAAACAGTGGCCACAGTACCCGCCCCCACCAGAGAATCATGCAGGGTGGAGATACGTGAAAAACCGGTCACTAGCGCCAGTGCTAAAACCACTAGCGCCGCCGTCGCTAAAGTCAGCAGCTCAAAGCCAGCCAGGCGTAACCCCAGGCCCAGCCACAGGGGCCGCCTAGCCCAGGCCTTACCTAAACGGGTGTCGTCTAAATGGCCGGCGCGTCCCAGTTCAACTGCGGCCACAACCGCCGCCAAAAGCCCACTAAAAAGCACCGCCGGGAAAAAACTGCTTGATGAAGGGGCAGTAAATGAACCCACAAAAGCTGCCCCCGCACTAGTGCAGGCAGTTACAACAATGGCTGAAACATTAAACAGCTGGGCGCGCCTAATAAAGCTACGTGCCAGCCATAGGTTGTAAATAGTCAGCCCCAGCAGCGGTAAAGACAAGGTGCCATCAATTTCGGAATGGCGCGCACCGCCCAGGCCCAGCAGCCACAAATTAGTGCCTGAGGCCAGGGAGGACACAGTTGAATACTGCACTGAGGGAGTGACAATCAAAGCCACCAATAAGGTGGGGATAACGACACTCAGCCACCCCAAGGCAACCCATTCGACGCCGGCGCGTACGGCTCCAGGCCAGTCGCTAGGGACAGTCAGTTCGGTTCTAGTTGGGGTGGCTGAAGTGCTCATCAGTTAGCGTGGAGCTCCTGGTAGGCCGCACGTGCTAGCTCGGCGGTTTCGGTTGGGGTACGACCTACCTTAACCCCCACAGCCTCTAGCGCTACCTTTTTGGCCGCTGCGGTTCCTGAAGAACCCGACACAATCGCACCAGCGTGTCCCATGGTTTTACCCTCAGGGGCGGTAAAGCCGGCCACATAAGCCACCACCGGTTTAGTGACATGCTCGCTGATGTAGGCGGCAGCGCGCTCTTCGGCGTCGCCACCAATTTCACCGATCATCACGATTACTTCAGTGTCAGGGTCGGCCTCAAAACCAGCCAGGGCGTCAATGTGGGTGGTGCCCACCACCGGGTCTCCACCAATCCCAATGCAGGTGGTAAAGCCCAGGTCGCGCAGCTCATACATGAGCTGGTAGGTGAGCGTACCGGACTTAGAAACCAAACCCACCGGGCCGGCGTCGGTAATGTCAGGCGGGGTGATACCCACATTGGACTTAGCCGGGCTGATAATTCCCGGGCAGTTGGGGCCAATGATCTGGGTGCCGTGGGCGGCGGCGTAAGCCCTAAACATGGTGGCGTCAGCTACCGGCACCCCCTCAGTGATAACCACAACCAGGCGCATGCCGGCGTCGACCGCCTCAATTACGGCGCTCTTAGTGAAAGCCGGGGGCACAAACACTACGGAAACCTCGGCGCCAGTGGCGGCCTTACCCTCAGCTACAGTGCCGTAAACCGGAACCGATACCGTACCGGCCTTAACCTCGCTGCTGCCCGGCCCAATGGGGCTAACTTCAAAGTCAACGCTGGTACCAGCCTTGCGGGGGTTAACCCCACCCACAACTTTGGTGCCCGCGCTTAGCATACGGCGAGTGTGCTTTTGGCCTTCGGAACCGGTCATGCCCTGCACCAGGACACGATCTGAGTGCGAAAGAAAGATGCTCATTAGTTCTCCCCTAGTTCCTGGGCGATGGCGGTAACGCGGTCGGCGGCGCCATCCATAGTTTCGGCAATGGTTACCTGCGGCAAGTTAGCTTCAGCCAAGATAGCGCGCCCGGCCTCAGCTTGGTTGCCATCTAGACGCACCACGATCGGCTTAGTGAAAGACTCCCCTAGCGAGGACACTGCCGCAACAATGCCTTCAGCCACCGCCACGCAAGAAGTGATGCCGCCAAAAACATTCACCAAAATGGCGCGTACCTGTGGGTCAGAGGCAACTACCTCCAGGCCGGTGGCCATCACCTGGGCGCTAGAGCCGCCCCCTAGATCTAGGAAGTTAGCCGGGCGCATACCGCCGTGGCGTTCACCGGCGCCAGCCACCACATCCAGGGTGGACATAACCAGGCCGGCACCGTTACCTAGCACGCCCACCTCACCGGTTAGACGCACATAGTTAAGGCCCGCTGCCTTAGCGCGAGTCTCTAGCGGGTCGGCGTCTACCGTGTCCACAAACTGCTCGTGGTCACGGTGACGCATACGGGCGTTGTCATCCAAGCTGACCTTGCCGTCCAGGGCTAGCACGGTGCCCTGCGGGGTTAGCACCAGCGGGTTTACCTCCACCAAGGTGGCGTCCTCGCCAGTGAAGACCTCCCACAGCTTAAGGATTACCCCGGCGACGTCGTCGGCCACCTTACCGGGCTCAAAACCAGCCGCAGCCACAATCTCAGCGGCCTTAGCGGCGTCGATCCCCACTAGCGGGTCTACTGCCACCTTAGCCAAAGCCTCAGGGCGTTCCTTAGCTAAAGTCTCAATATCCATGCCGCCTTCACGCGAGCACATCGCCAGGTAGGCCCGCTGGGCGCGGTCTAGCAGCACCGAGAAGTAGAACTCCTGCTCAATGTCGGCACCATCGCTGATAAGCACCTTGTGCACGGTGTGGCCCTTAATGTCCATGCCAAGGATTTCCTGGGCGCGCTCAAAGGCCTCCTGCGCACTGCGGGCCAGCTTAACGCCCCCGGCCTTGCCACGCCCACCAGTTTTAACCTGGGCTTTAACAACCACTAGCTGGGAGCCGTTAGCAAATAGTTCCTGGGCAATCTCGCGCGCCTGCTGCGCAGTGCTAGCTACCTCGCCACCAAGAACTGGCACCCCATGTGCCTTAAACAGTTGCCGTGCCTGGTATTCGTAAAGATCCACCGGCGTATCCTTTCAAGGGTTGACGGCATTTATTTCTATTAGGTTAACTCGCCTGTTCACGCAGTGGGGACTAAAGGGCCAAATTGGTCTTGATTTGCGTGCATACATGGCGTAAGCCACTCTTTATGTAGGACAATACTACTGGAGTTTTTTTACCCGGAAGGAGATGCAAGGTGGCTACAGAAAACACCCCGGTGCGTATTGGGGTGCTTACCTCCGGAGGCGACGCGCAAGGTATGAACGCCGCCGTTCGTGCAGTGGTACGCACCACGCTACGTTTAGGAGCACAACCCTACGCAGTCATGGAAGGCTGGGCTGGGGCTGTTGCTGGTGGGGAGGGGATTCGCCCGCTTAACTGGGACAGTGTGGGTTCTATCTTGCACCGTGGCGGCACCATCATCGGTACCGCCCGCTCCAAGGAGTTCCCCACCCGTGAAGGTATGCTCTCGGCGGCAGCTAACCTACTAGAGCATGGCATTGACCGCCTAGTGGTGATCGGCGGTGACGGTTCGCTAACGGGCACCAACGAGTTCCGCAAAGCCTGGCCCTCGCTACTAGCTGAGCTTATGACCACCGGGCGTATCACCAGCGAAGTGGCTGCAGCCCACCCCCAGCTAATGATTGCCGGCATTGTCGGTTCAATTGACAATGACCTGGTAGGCACTGACATGACTATCGGTGCAGACTCGGCTTTGCACCGCATTATGGAGGCTATTGACTCTCTATCGTCGACGGCGGCCTCCCACCAGCGCACCTTCGTAATTGAGGTTATGGGTCGCCACTGCGGCTACCTGGCGCTAATGAGTGCAGTAGCTGGCGGCTGCGACTATGTGTTTGTGCCCGAGCTACCCCCGGCTGATGGCTGGGAAGAAGACATGTGCAACAAACTGCAGGCCGGGCGCGCCGCTGGACGACGTGACTCCCTGGTGATTGTGGCTGAAGGCGCCCAAGACCGTGAAGGCAACCGCATTACTGCCTCCGATGTCTGTGATGTGCTAGAAGAACGCCTGGGTGAAGATGCCCGCGTAACCATTTTGGGTCACGTTCAGCGCGGTGGCCGCCCCAGCGCCTATGACCGCTGGATGCCCACCCTGCTGGGTTACGCCGCAGCTCAGGAAGTTTTGCGGGCTACCCCTGAAAGCGAGCCGCACATTATCGGGGTGCGCCACAACCGTATTGCGCACCTGCCGCTAATGCAGTCGGTAGAAAACACTCGCGCAGTGGCCTCCTACATTAAGGACGGCGACTATGAGGCGGCGGTAGCGGCCCGTGGCACTTCCTTCGCGCAGATGCTGCAAATCTTTGAAAACATGTCCACCCCGCCTTCGCAGAGCCGCCACGACGACTCCCCGGTGAAGGACAAGCGTGTAGCGATTTTGCACGCCGGTGGCCTGGCTCCCGGTATGAACACTGCCGCCCGCGCTGCGGTGCGTTTGGGTATTGACCACGGGCTGACCATGCTGGGTATTGAAGGTGGTTTCCCGGGTCTGCTTGACGGCGCCGTAAAGGAGCTGTCTTGGGCCGACGTCGAAGGCTGGGTAGGTGAAGGCGGTGCAGCCCTAGGTACTCACCGCGAATACCCCACCATTGAGCAGCTTTACAGCATTGGGCGCTCCCTGGAATCCAACCACATTGATGGTCTGATTGTGATTGGTGGCTTCAACGCCTACCTGGGTGCCCACACCCTAATTAAGGAACGTGACCGCTACCCTGCCTTCAACATTCCAATTGTGTGTGTGCCCGCCTCAATCGACAACAACCTGCCCGGCAGCGAGCTGAGCATTGGTGCAGACACCGCCGTGAACTCCACGGTTTCCACCCTGGACGCCATTAAGCTGTCTGCCTCAGCTTCTAAGCGCTGCTTCGTGGCTGAGGTTATGGGTCGGCGCTGCGGCTACCTGACCCTAATAAGTGGCCTAGCTACCGGCGCTGAAAAGGTGTACCTGCCTGAACACGACGCCAGTCTTGACGAAATCGCCTCCGCCACCAGCGACATGGTTAAGTCCTTCCGCGACGGACGGCGCCTCTACCTGGTGCTGCGTAACGAGGCCGCCTGCGGCCTGTACTCCACCAAGCTACTGGCTGACGTTTTCGCCCAGGAATCCAATGGTCTGTACGACGTGCGTGAATCTGTGATTGGGCACGTCCAGCAAGGTGGCAACCCCACCGCTTTTGACCGCCTGATGGCTACCCGCCTGGTCACCAACGCCATGCAGGTGTTGGTTGACGAACTAGTTGCCGGCACCGCCCGAGGCCACTATGTGGGTCTGGTTAACGGCGAGTTCCGTGACAGCCCGCTGGCCCACATGAACGACGAGCTTGACCTAGTTAACCGCCGCCCACGCGACCAGTGGTGGCTACGCCTTGAGCACGTAATTCCGGTGGTCAGCCAGGATGAGGTAGCTATCGACAAATCCAAGTTGCCGCCTTTGTGAGCAACCAGGTGGTAGCTGGTGGGCGGCTAGGCCGCCCACAGATAGCGGGTTAAACCCCAAATGGGTGGGGGGCACGTAAATTTCTTTACGTGCCCCCCACCCATTGTTAGCACTGGCTCTTGGCCGGATTTGGCTAGCGCCCATTCTCTGGGCGCCACCAGGGCGCCCAAGAGCGGCAAATGTGGGCGCCGGCGCTCGCGGGCTGCTGCCCCGGCGCTGGCGCGCCTACCAGCTAGAGCTTAACCACTGGCGCGTAGCGCAGCATCAGACGCTTAACTACCCCGTCGCTAAACTCCACCTTGGCTACCGTGGATTTACCGCTACCCTCCAGGGCAATCACCGTGCCCACACCGTAGGCATCGTGACGTACCTTGTCGCCAAGCTTAATACCCGACTCCTCTACCTCCGGCTCAGCTTTAACACCTAGCTTCTGGCTGCGGCGGGATTTGGCGCGATCTTTAGCGCTCTCAACGCGCCCCAGCTTCCCGCTAGAGCGCCGCCCGGCGCCAATTGGCGCAGAAAAATCATCGTCTTCATCCACTCGGCGCCCGGCGCCATAGCCACTGCCGCCGCCATAGCCACCGCCATAACTGGATCCAGTGCCGCCTTGGTAGCCGCCACCATCGCCCCGGCCCCTTTGGTAGCCGCCTTGGTAGCCGCCGTCGCCGTAGCCGCCTTCTCGGTAGCCACCGCCGTAGCCGCCGCTGAAACCACCGTAGCCGGCGCGCAAACTATCCATTGAGGACGCCTCCCGCTCCCAGCGCATAAGCTGGGGCGGAATATCGTCAAGGAAACGCGAAGCCACCATCACATTGGAAGCCCCCCAGGCGCTGCGCACCGCCGCCCGGGTCAGGTACAGGCGCTCACGGGCGCGCGTTAGTGCCACATAGGCCAGGCGCCGCTCCTCAGCCAGTTCGGCCTCGTCAGCTAAAGACCGCGAGTGCGGGAAGGTGCCGTCTTCAAAGCCGGTGACGAACACTACCGGGAATTCCAGGCCTTTAGCGGTGTGCACGGTCATGAGGGTGACTTGGCCTTGTCCGCCGTCGTCGTCGGGGATTTGGTCTGAATCTGCCACCAGCGAGACGCGTTCTAGGAACTCAGCCAGGGTGCCGGTGGGGTTTTCCTGCTGGAAGTCTTCGGCTACTGCGTGCAGTTCAGCCAGGTTTTCTACGCGGCTGGCGTCTTGAGGGTCGTCGCTGGCGCGCAACTCCGCCAGGTAACCACTGGTATCTAGGGCTGAGTCGAGTAGCTCAGCCACCCCGGCGCCTTCGCGCAGCTGGGTACGTAAACCTTCCAAAATGTCGTCAAAGCGGCGCACCTGGGTGCGGGTGCGGGTGGCGAGCCCGGCAACTGGCGGGGCGAGTGTGATTTGACCGTCTGGGGTTTCTGGGCGGGCCCTGCCGGCGGCGTCGCTAATGGCTTGGCCAAAAGAGATACCGTACTGTTCGGCGTGGGCGGCCAGGGTGGCTTCAGCTTTTTGGCCAAGTCCGCGTTTGGGCACGTTGAAAATGCGGCGCAGCGAGACGGTGTCGTCTGGGTTATCGACGGCACGCAGGTAGGCTAGCGCATCTTTGATTTCTTTGCGCTCATAGAAGCGGGTGCCGCCCACTACTTTATAGGGCAGCCCGGCGCGCATGAAGGCTTCTTCTAGGGCGCGTGACTGGGCGTTGGTGCGGTAGAACACTGCCACTTGGCCGGGGCGCACCCCGTTTTCTTCACCTAGACGCTCGATTTCTTGGCTGACCCAGCGGGCTTCGTCGTATTCGGAGTCGGCCACGTAGCCCACGATTTTTTCGCCGTCACCTAGCGCAGTCCACAGGTTTTTGGCGCGCCGTCCATCATTTTGGCTGATCACGGCGTTGGCGGCGCTCAAAATGTTTTGGGTGCTGCGGTAGTTTTGTTCCAGCAAAATCGTGTGGGAGTTGGGGAAGTCTTTTTCGAACTCTTCGATGTTACGGATGGTGGCGCCCCGGAAGGCGTAGATGGACTGGTCTGAGTCACCTACTACGGTTAGTTCCCCGCTGGGGCCTTGGCTGGCCACCCCAACAAGTTCACGCACCAGCACGTATTGGGCGTGGTTGGTGTCTTGGTATTCGTCTACCAGTACGTGCCTGAAGCGGCGTCGATACAGCTGGGCTATGGCGGGTTTGGCGCGCAGCAGCTGGACTGTGCGCATGATGATGTCGTCAAAGTCGAGGGCGTTGGCGGCTTTTAGGCGCTGGTTGTAGGCGCGGTATACCTCAGCTAGGTGGCGTTCGAAGGGGTTGGAGGTGTTGGCGGTTTCGGCGAATTGTAGCGGCGTGATCAGCTCGTTTTTTAGGTCACTGATGCGGTTGGCGAAGGCTTTGGGGGTGAAGCGTTTGGGGTCGATGCCTAGTTCGCGCACGATCAGGGTGATTAGGCGCTGGGAGTCGGTGGCGTCGTAAATGGAGAAGCTGGAGCGTAGCCCGGCGGCTTCGTGTTCGCGGCGCAAGATGCGTACGCAGGCCGAGTGGAAGGTGAGCACCCACATGTATTTGCCGGCCCCTCCCACTAGGGTTTCTAGGCGTTCGCGCATTTCGGCGGCGGCTTTGTTGGTGAAGGTAATGGCTAGGATTTCGCTGCCTCGGGCCCGGCCGGTGGCTAGCAGGTAGGCGATGCGGTGGGTGAGCACGCGGGTTTTGCCTGAGCCGGCGCCGGCTACGATCAGTAGCGGTCCGCCTTGGTAGATGACGGCTTCATATTGGGCTGGGTTTAGGCCCTGTAGAAGCTGTTCGGCTGCGGGGTTTGCGTCGTTGTTCACGACGGCGCCCGCGTGGGTTGCGTTTGCTGCGCCGCTCACCTGGCTACCTGCCTGGCTAGGGTCAGCCGCGTCAGGGCCAGCTGTACCAGCCGCCGCGCCAGCGTAGTCGCCACCGCTGGTGAAGCCAGCGCCGCCAGGAATGGCAGTGGGCCACTGTTCATAGTCTTGAGCCGCCCAGGCGGCCAGGGCTGCTTGATCTTGACTATCTAGTTCGGGCATGTCGTAGCCCTCTTCATAGTCAGCAGGGGGCTCAACCAGCTGCCAAGCTTCCTCGTCGGCGTCGCTAAGGGACGGTAGTACGGCAGCAGGGTTTAGTCGCATGGGGTCACCAAAAAGATCCACGGGCCCAGTCTAGCCATCCGCGCCCCTCGCCGTCGTCGACCCTAAAGCCGCCGCAAAACGCTACTTAACCGCCTGCAGGTAACGCTGGCGGCCAGTTAGATCCCGGTGACAGGCAGCCTGGCTAAAACCAGCCGCCTTAGCCGCCTTGACCAGGGCCTGCACTTGGCTTGGGTCATGCTCCATAACCAGCACTCCCCCCACCCGCAGCAAGCTAGAGGCCCGTTTAATCAGTTTTAGGGGTAGCTCCAAGCCATCGACTCCCCCACCAAAAAGCGCCAGGGGCGGGTCATAGTTGGCAGTTTCACTATCTTCAATAAGCCCTGCGGGCACATACGGCGGATTGGTTACCACCACATCCACCTGGCCCTCAATTTCAGCTAACTCAGTTAAGGGGCCGGTGGCGTCTGCTTCAATTACGTTCACGTTGGCCTGGTTTTTTTGCGCATTAACGCGGGCTAAAGCTGCTGCCTGGGGATCTAGCTCAACCGCCCACACCCGGCAGCCGGGCACCTCGCTGGCCAGCGCGCAGGCAATCGCTCCCGAACCAGTACACAGGTCAACCACCAGCGGCGCAGCCAGGGCGCTGGCGGCCTCGATCGCGGCCCCGGCCACCACCTCAGTTTCTGGGCGCACAATAAACACCCCCGGCTGGCTTAATAGCTCCAGGTGGCGAAAATACATGCGGCCCGTGATTAGCTGTAGCGGTTCACGCCCAGCGCGCCGGGTGATCACCTGCTCATAGCGTTCGAAAAAATCCTGTGGTGCTTGGCTAAGCAGGTAGAGTTTTTCGCCCAGCACAAACTCCGCCAGTTGGCGCGCGTCACTGTGGGCACTAGCCACCCCGCTTTCAGCTAGGCGCGCAGCGGCCTGGGAGATAGCCTGCATAACTTGGGCGCGTCCCGGCCCAGCCAGGGAAGTTACTGGCGTTTTCTGGCTTTGCCCCTCCAGCGACGGCGCCTGCATTGCTGGCTCTAAGGTGCCAGGAGGCTCTGTTGCCAGCGGCTGATCCGCCAGCGGCGCAACCATTTCAGTTACCTACAGCAGCTAGACGCGCGGCCTCATCCATAACAATCGCAGAGTCAATTACCGGCCCTAAATCACCGTCAAGCACATTAGACAGGTTATAGGCCTTGTAACCGGTGCGGTGGTCAGCGATACGGTTTTCGGGGAAGTTGTAGGTGCGGATGCGCTCAGAGCGGTCCACAGTACGCACCTGGCTTAGGCGCGCCGCGTTAGCTTCAGCCTCAGCCTGGGCGGCCTGCTCAGCTAGCAGGCGGGCCCGCAGCACGCGCATAGCCGCTTCCTTATTTTGCAGCTGGGACTTTTCGTTCTGCATAGACACCACAATGCCAGTGGGTAGGTGAGTGATGCGCACAGCCGAGTCGGTGGTGTTAACGCTTTGACCACCGGGGCCTGAAGAGCGGAACACGTCGATGCGCAGGTCGTTGGGGTCAATTTCAATCTCGCCAGGGTCATCAACTTCAGGCATCACAAACACACCGGCAGCTGAAGTGTGTACGCGGCCCTGAGATTCAGTCACCGGCACGCGCTGTACGCGGTGCACGCCACCCTCATATTTCAGGTGCGCCCACACCCCATCCTCAGGGGCCACCGTGCCTTTAGCTTTGACGGCCACCTGAATGTCTTTAAAACCACCCAAGTCAGAGTCGGTGAAGCTTAACACCTCGGTGCTCCAACCCATACGCTCAGCATAACGGGTGTACATACGCACCAGGTCTCCGGCAAATAGGGCGGATTCTTCCCCACCCTCACCAGCTTTAACCTCAATGATTACGTCACGGGCGTCGTCGGGGTCACGCGGAATCAAAAGCTTACGTAACTTATCTGCAGCCTGCGCCTCAGCGTCCTGCAAAGCCGGAATTTCTGCGGCAAAGTCGGCGTCGGCTTCAGCTAGCTCACGGGTGTCAGCCAGATCCTGTCGTAGCGAATCCCAATCCCTATAGGCAGCTACTGTCTGTCCAAGCTCTGCATAGCGGCGCCCTAGCTTACGTAGAGCCACAGGATCAGTGGCCGCACTAGCCATTTTCGCTTCAATATCAGTGTATTCATCAACAAGTGCGCGGGCGGCAGAGAAATCCTCAGCATGGGTATCAGACATACTTAAAGCCTACCAGGGTCCTAAGGACACAAAAATGCCCCGAACCTCTCGGCCCGGGGCACCATTTAGGGCAGTAAAACCCAGATCACTTCTTGCGCTTGCCGTAACGAGCCTCGAAGCGAGCCACACGACCACCGGTGTCCAGAATCTTCTGCTTGCCGGTGTAGAAGGGGTGGCAGTTAGAGCACACGTCCACGCGGATCTCACCGGAGGTGACGGTAGAGCGAGTCTCGAAGGTGTTACCACAGGTGCAAGTCACCGTGGTGGGCACGTATTCGGGGTGAATACCCTGCTTCATTTAGGAATCTCCTTATAGCTTCAGAGGTTGCCGGGTCCTAAAACCGTTTTTTAGGTGAACCGGTCAACGTGGCGATTATGCCAGCCAATTACCTCGCATACAAGCAATGGGAACCTCACGCTCAGCGAGATTCCCACCACTTGTTTTATTCAGCTTTGCCGCAGTTGGCGTTGGGGCCACCTAGGCTTTGGCGTTAACTTCCTGCTCAGCAGCGCTTACTGCCGGGGTTTGACGTGAAACAGCCATCAGGAATTCAGCGTTGGAAGCGGTGTCTTTGAGTTTGTTAAGCACCAGTTCCAGGGCGGCCTGCTGGTCAAGACCAGCAAATAGGCGACGCAGTTTCCACATGATCTTTAGCTGTGCCGGGTCGATTAGCAGCTCTTCGCGGCGAGTACCCGAGGCGGCCACATCCACCGCCGGGAAGATACGGCGCTCAGCCAGCTGACGCGACAGGCGCAGTTCCATGTTACCGGTGCCCTTGAACTCTTCGAAGATCACCTCGTCCATCTTGGAACCGGTCTCTACCAGCGCGGTTGCCAAAATGGTTAGTGAACCACCGTTTTCTACGTTACGGGCGGCACCGAAGAACTTCTTGGGCGGGTATAGCGCGGCAGCGTCCACACCACCGGAGAGGATACGGCCAGAGACCGGGGCAGCCAGGTTGTAGGCGCGGCCCAGGCGAGTGATGGAGTCAAGCAGCACCACCACGTCCTGGCCTAGCTCTACCAGGCGTTTGGCGCGCTCAATGGCCAGTTCAGCAACCACAGTGTGGTCGGAGGCCGGGCGGTCAAAGGTGGAGGCGATAACCTCACCCTTAACCGTGCGCTGCATGTCGGTAACTTCTTCAGGACGCTCATCAACCAGCACCACCATTAGGTGCACTTCGGGGTTGTTAACCGCGATAGCGTTGGCGATTTGCTGCAGCACAATGGTCTTACCGGCCTTGGGCGGCGAAACGATCAGACCACGCTGGCCCTTACCGATGGGGGCTACCAGGTCAATTACGCGCGGAGTTAGAGCCTTGGGAGTGGTTTCTAGGCGCAGGTGCTCTTGCGGGTAAAGCGGGGTGAGCTTAGCAAAGTCGGGGCGACGCTTAGCCGCTTCCACATCCATACCGTTAACGGTTTCTACCGAGTGGATGGGGTTGTATTTGGGGCGGATCTGGCGTTGCTGTTGCTGTTTGCGGCCCTGGTAGCGGGTGTAGGGCTCAGGTGAGCCTTCACGTACCCAACCGGTTACCGCGTCACCGGGGCGCAATCCGTTGGCTTTAACCTGGGCGCTGGAGACGTAGATGTCGTTGGGGCCCGGTAGATAGCCGGAAGTACGCAGGTAGGAGTGGTTAGGGCCAACTTCAAGGATGCCGGCCACGGGCACTAGTACTTCTTCTTCGCGTTCGCGCGGCTCGTTGTTTACGTTGTCGCGGTTGCGTTTTCTATCACGGGGACGACGGCGCTCGGCTGGCTCTTCGGCGCTGGACTCAGCTCTGCGCTCAGTGGGCTCAACTGCGTTAGTGCCGGTCTGCTCGGCTAGTTCACGCATCAGCGCAGCCTTGGCGTTAATGTGTTCTTCAATGCCGCCGCGTTTGCCCGGGTCTTCCTCGATTGCCTGGGCGGTGGCTAGGCGACGACGCGGACGACGGGTACGCATTTCTTCACGCTCACCCTTGTCGCCTCTCTCGGTGCGGCGCGGACGCTCAATTTCTCGCGCAGCAGCGCGGGCAGTAGCACGTGCGTTCATTTCAGCTTCGCTGCGCGGGGCCGGTAGCTCTAGGCCTAGGTCCAGGCTGCCCAGGTCAGTGCGGGGGGCGGAGACAGGGGCGGAAGCACGACGGCGCCCCAAACGGCGGACACCTTCAGTTTGAGGCTGTTCTAGCTCATTTGCCTCAGCTTCGCGGCGAGCCGCTAGACGCGGATTAATGCTTAGTTCGGGAATTTCGTTTGTATGCACGGTAGCGGCCGGGTTTAGTGCAGTGGCGGTACTAGTGTTAGCAGCAGCGTTGCTCTTAGCAGCTAGGCGGGCTGCACGAATTGCTGAAGTTAGCTCAACCTTGCGCATCCGCGAGGTACCAACAAGTCCCATGGAGGCGGCTAGCTCTTGCAGGTCAGCCAAACGCATGGTTGACAATGGTCGGGATGTGCCAGGCTTGGCATTGGGGGTCTCGGTCACGAGGATCCTTCTATGGTTTTTACCACCTATTTAACGCAGGTGGTAATGAGGATAATTCGAGTGCCGGATAAACGCGGACTTGTATTAAGCATCCAGTTGCGAAGACCTCGCATAAAAACTTGGGTGCTGAGCTTGAACTGCATCCAGTCCTTGCTCATGCATCACTGTAGCAGATAGATGCTAAAAACACCTATCTTCTACCATATTTGTGCCACAAATTCGACGCTTTCCAGCATTAAAGTAAACACTCTACTGCCCTTATGATACAGCTAAGGGCCGACGATTATTAAACCGTCAGCCCTTAAAGCTAAATTCAGCTGCTCAGCTGATCTAGTCAGCGCCGTCTTTAGGACGCAAACAGATCTAGTACAGCGGCAGTGGCACTGCCCCCTGGGTGTCAACGCCGGGGCTAAGCACGCTCCAGCCGTGGCGGCGCAAAGTGTTGCGGGTGTGGCTGGGGAGCTTATCTAGCACCAGCACAGTTGGCCCAGCTCCACTAATAACCGCAGGCAGGCCCTCTTCACGCAGGGCGCGCATTACCGCCGTCGAGTCTTCAAGTACCTCAGCGCGGTAATCCTGGTGCAACCTATCCTGGGTGGCGCTCATTAGCAGCTGCCTTTGGCCAGTTAGCCCCAGCATCAGCAAAGCTGCTCGCGAGATGTTAAAGATAGCGTCTTCACGCGAGACCATCTCAGGTAGTACCTCACGAGCCTTAGCGGTAGACAGGCGGATACTTTCCGGGGGCACCAGTAAAGTCACCGGCAGGGAGGCGTCAAGGTGGATCTGGGCGCTGTGGGCTTTGCCCGCTTCCATCCAGGAAACCGTGGCGCCACCGTAAATAGCTGGAGCCACATTGTCGGGGTGACCCTCCATTTCAGTGGCCAGCTGCAAGATGACCTCGTCGTTAAGAGCTTCAGGCTCGTCGATAAGGCCGCGTGCCAGCATCAGCCCGGCCACCGCCGCACTGGCTGAAGAACCCATACCTGAACCGTGGGGCACTCGGTTGCGGCAACGCATATCAAAGTTGGCTTGCGAGGCACCAACCGCTTCTAAACCAAAACGCAGGGCACGCACCACCAGGTTGTTGTCGTCGGTGGGGACTTTACCTGCCCCTACCCCTTCAACATCCACATGGGTGGCGTAAGTTACTGGGCGTACATCAACCTCGTCATAAAAACGCACCGCCAGCCCCAGGCTGTCGAAGCCTGGGCCTAGGTTGGCACTGGTGGCGGGAACGCGAACTGAGGCGTATTCGGCGCTGATGCGCACGCTCATAGACCCAACAGCTCCACAGCAGCCTCCACGGTGGGGGCAATAGATTCGGTAGTGATTTCCTGGCGGCTAAGCGCAGTGGCGGTGTCTTTGAGACCATTACCGGTCACGGTGCACACAATCTTCCAGCCCTTTTGTACCAGGCCCGCCTCGCCAGCCTTGATCAGGCCCGCTACAGAAGCGGCTGAGGCCGGCTCTACAAACACGCCGGCTTCAGCGGCCAGTAGCGCCTGGGCATCAAGGATTTCACTGTCGGAAACGGCGGAAATAAAGCCGTCTGAGTCGTCGCGTGCAGCCACGGCATAGTCCCAGCTGGCCGGGTTACCGATACGGATAGCGGTAGCTACAGTTTCGGGGTTGGCTACCGGGCCGCCATGCACGAAAGGCGCGGCGCCTTCAGCCTGGATGCCCCACATACGCGGCACGCGGGTAGCTACCGGCGCAAAGTCACGCGGGTCAGCAGCGGCGGCGTCGAAGTCGGCGCTCATTGTGGCCGCAGTAGTGCGCCCAGCGTACTCGTTGTAACCCATCCAGTAAGCGGAGATGTTACCGGCGTTGCCAACCGGGAGCATGTGTACATCGGGGGCGTCACCCAGGGTGTCTACCACCTCAAAAGCGGCGGTTTTCTGACCCTGCAGACGGTAGGGGTTAACTGAGTTAACCAGCGCCACCGGGTAGGAGCGGCTCAGCTCGCGGGCAATGTTTAGGCCGTCGTCGAAGTTACCGTCAATCTGTACCAGGCGGGCGCCGTGCACAATGGCCTGAGCTAGCTTGCCGGCAGCGATCTTGCCCTTGGGCAGCACCACTACGCAGTTAACGCCGGCGGCCACCGCGTAGGCGGCAGCGGAAGCCGAGGTGTTACCGGTGGAGGCGCAGATAACCGTGTTGGCTCCCGACTCGGCCACCTTGCTCATGGCCATGGTCATGCCACGGTCCTTGAAAGAGCCGGTGGGGTTCATGCCTTCAACCTTCACCCACACCTGGGCGTCAAGTTTCTTAGAAAGCGTGGGCACGGGCACCAGCGGCGTGCCACCTTCGCCTAGAGTGACGATCGGGGTTGACTGCGAAACGGGCAGTCGGTCGCGGTATTCGTTAAGCAGGCCTTGCCAGATGTGGGCCATGTTTTCTCCTCGCTGGTTCCTTAAATCTAAGTCTGTTTTAGCTGTTTGCGGCAGTTAACCGCCTAGCGCTGTGGCTCCTTTTAGCGGCAGGCCACTGGCACCTTTAGCGGCGGGCCACTAGAGCGCGGGCGGCAGCCACCACGTCACCCATAACTGCGCTGGCAGTGGGGGCGCCGCCGGCACCGGGGCCGGTTAAGGTGAGGCGCCCGGCGTTTTCGCATTCAATTACGACAGCGTTGCCCGGGCCATGGATTGCGGCTAGGGGGTGGTCGTTAGCTACAAATACGGGTTCGACGACGGCGCTGGGCTGGCCGGCGGGGGCCTGCACCGTGCCCAGCAGGCGCAGCACTCCCCCACGCGCGCCAGCCTGGTCAATGTCGGCCTTGGTGATCTTGGAAATGCCGGTGACCGACACGTCAGCTAAGGTAACTTCCTGGCCAAAAGCCAAAGTTGCCAAAATGGCGGCTTTAGCGGCGGCGTCGAGACCTTCCACATCAGCGGTGGGGTCAGCTTCGGCGTATCCCAGCTGCTGGGCGGCAGCTAACGCAGTGTCGTAATCCAGGCCCTTGGTGGTCATTTCATCCAGGATGTAGTTAGTGGTCCCGTTCAAAATGCCGCTGATGGAGATGATTTTGTCGCCAGCTAAGCCTTCTTTGACGGTGCGCACCACCGGGATGGCCCCGGCTACAGCCGCCTCGAAAAGTAGGTCTACACCCTTGGCCTGGGCTAGCTCTAGCAGCTGGCCGCCGTGGGTGGCCAGTAGGGCCTTGTTGCCGGTAACCACGCTGGCACCGGAGTTTAGGGCGGTGGTGATCAGCTCACGGGCCGGGTTAATGCCGCCGATTAGCTCAATGACCAGGTCACATGAACCAGCTAGGGCCATGGAATCGGTGGTAAGTAGATGGGCTTCAGGCTGCCAGTCACGCTTAGCATCAAGCGAGCGCACCCCGATACCTACTAGCTCCAGTTTTTCGCCTACCGCTTTTTCTAGGCGCTCAGCGTCCTGGGTGAGAATGCGGGCTACCTGGGCACCTACCGTGCCCAGACCTAGCAAACCGATACGTACGCTCATGTTTACATCCTCTCGGGGGCGCTAACACCTAGCAGGCCTAGGCCGTTAGCAAGTACCTGGGCGACGGCGTCGTTAAGCCACAGGCGGGCTACGTGTCCGCTGTTGACCGGCTCGTCACCGCGCGGGGTGACGCGGGTGGCGGCGTACCAGGCGTGGTAGGCGCCGGCTAGCTGCTCTAGGTAGCGGGCCACGCGGTGCTGTTCGCGCAGGTCAGCGGCCTGAGCCACGATGGCGGGGTACTGGGCGAGCACCCCTAGCAGGGCGTTGTCTGCCGGGGTGTCTAGCTGGGCCGGGTCAAAGCCAGCGTCGCGGCTTACCCCGTGCTCGACGGCGTTGCGGGCCACGCTGCGGGTGCGGGCGTGGGCGTACTGGACGTAGTAGACCGGGTTTTCGTTGGAGCTGGAGGCCAGCAGATCCAGGTCAATGTCAATCATGGAGTCCATGGAGGAACGCGCCAGGGCGTAACGGGCGGCGTCCACCCCTACTGCGTCAACCAGGTCGTTGAGGGTAACTACCGTGCCTGCGCGCTTGGACATGCGCACTGCCTGGCCGTTCTTAACCAGGTTAACTAGCTGACCAATGAGGATCTGTAGGTTAACCCCGGGCTGGTCACCGAAGGCTGCACACATGGCCATCATGCGACCGATGTAGCCGTGGTGGTCGGCGCCCAGCAGGTAGATGGCGCAGTCGGCGCCGCGTGAGCGCTTGTCTAGGTAGTAAGCTACGTCGCCAGCAAAGTAGGCGGCCTGGCCGTCAGACTTGATTAGTACGCGGTCTTTGTCGTCACCAAATTCGGTGGTGCGTAGCCAGACGGCGCCGTCACGGTCGTCAATCTTGCCCAGGTCACGCAGGCGGGCGATAGCGCGGTCAACTGCGCCGGACTCATGCAGGGAGTCCTCGTGGAAGAACACGTCAAATTCGCTACGGAATTCGCTTAGCTCCGCCTTGATCTGGTCAAACATGAGCCCTACGCCGACGGCGCGGAAAACTTCCTGAGCCTGCTCATCTTCCAGCGTGGCCGGGTCGGGGTGACCGGCCTGAGCTTCAATGGCACGCACCTGGTCGGCAATTTCGGCGATGTAAGCGCCACCGTAACCGTTTTCAGGAGTTTGCTCGCCGCGAGCGCTTGCCAGTAGGGAACGGGTGAAGTTGTCGATCTGGGAGCCGTGATCGTTGAAGTAGTATTCGCGCGTTACCTGGGCGCCGCTGGCCTTGAAGATACGTGCTAGTGAGTCACCTACTGCCGCCCAGCGGGCGCCACCTAAGTGTACCGGGCCGGTGGGGTTGGCCGAGACGTATTCAAGGTTGATGTTTTGGCCGGCCAAGGAGGTGTTGCAGCCGTAGTTGGTTCCGGCGGTGAGGATGGTGCGGGCTAGCTCGCCGGCGCTGGCGGCGTCGAGGCGGATGTTGATGAAGCCGGGGCCGGCGATTTCGGCGCTAGCAATGCCGGGGTTTTGGGTTAGTCGCTCAGTTAATAGCTGGGCGAGGGCGCGGGGGTTGGTGCCGGCTTTTTTGGCCAGCTGCATGGCGACGTTGGTGGCCCAGTCTCCGTGGTCACGGTTGCGCGGGCGCTCAACTTTAGGTTCAGGAATTTCTTCGCTAGCCAGATTTAGGGAGCCGTCTGCTACCAGTTTGTGCAAAATCGCGCCGATGGCGCCGGAGAGTTCTTCTGGAGTCACGTTTAATAGGCTACCTTTTGACAGCGCTAGCCACATAGCCGCTAAACTGAGACATAGAGATTTCGGGTACCCTAACTTTTTTCTGGAAGCACCTAATGTTAAGTTCATCGATCCGCTCTGCACGAGCCCGACTGGGATTACTAGGGCCAGCGTTTGTGGCCGCCGTCGCCTATGTAGACCCGGGCAACGTTGCCGCTAATATCACTGCCGGCGCACGCTACTCCTATTTACTAGTGTGGGTGTTGGTTCTTTCCAGTCTGATGGCCGTGATGATCCAGTACCAAAGCGCCAAGCTAGGTATCGTTACCGGCCGTTCCCTACCCACCCTGGTTGGTAACACCCTGGGGCGCAAAGCCCGCCTGGCCTACTGGGCCCAAGCTGAGCTGGTGGCTGCTGCCACGGACCTAGCTGAAGTAATTGGTGGCGCCTTGGCGCTGCACCTGCTTTTCGGGCTGCCGCTACTAGCCGGCGGCATTATTGTGGGTATTGCCTCGATTGCTCTGCTGGCTATTAGTGAAAGGCAAACCCAACGCCACTTTGAGGCGGCAGTTATTGCGCTGCTGATCGTTATTACTTTCGGCTTTCTGGGTGGATTGGTGATGGCCCCACCTAACTGGGGCGAAACCGCCGAGGGGATGATCCCAGCATTTAAGGGATCGGATTCAGTTTTGGTGGCCGCCTCCATGCTGGGGGCCACGGTTATGCCGCACGCTATCTACCTGCACTCCTCCCTGGTTAATGACCGTCACGGCAGCGAACATGACGATCAGCGCAAGTGGTCACTGATTCGCGCCACCCGCGTGGATGTGGTGGCCGCGCTGCTGCTGGCGGGCGCAGTAAATATTGGTTTGCTGCTATTGGCGGCCTCTGCACTTGGTGGCGTGGAGGGCACCGACACCATTGAGGGGGCGCACCAGGCTATCACCGCCCACCTGGGCCAAGGCGTGGGGGTTATTTTCGCAATTGGTCTGCTGGCTTCAGGCCTGGCTTCTACTTCTGTGGGCGCCTATGCCGGTTCAGAAATTATGGCAGGCTTGCTGCACATTCGCGTGCCGCTGCTGGCTCGGCGTCTGGTTACTTTGATTCCGGCCCTACTGATTATTGGCTCTGGGGCTGAGCCCACTTGGTCGCTGGTGGTCAGCCAGGTAGTGCTTTCCTTCGGTATCCCGATGGCGCTGATCCCGCTAACTATGTCCACCGGTAATAAGGCCTTGATGGGGCGCTACACTGACGGTTTGCCACTGCGCATAGCCAGCATCTTAAGCGCAACCATCATCATTATTTTGAACCTGTTCCTGGTTTACCTAACCCTTACTGGCCAGGACTAACGCTAACCACCGGCCAGGACTAAGCGACTGCGGCCAGCAGCACTACTAACGGTGCCCGAGGTCAGCAGCGTTCAAAACTAATAGTGGGAAACTAGTGGCCATTTAAGCCACTTGCTGTTTAAGCCACTGACTGTTTAAGCCACTCACACCGGGCCGGCCCGTTTTGGGGCCGGCCCGCGCTTTTCTGGGGCTGGCCCGTGCTTTTGGGGCGGTCCACGTTCCTAGAACCAACGCGTGTCCTTCAGGGCCGGCTAGCCAGGCACAGTCGACGCCGCCATACCCCTCCCTACAAGCCCCACAGACGCCGTCGAACCCCCGCATACAGGCCCCACAGGCGCCGTCGAGCCCAAAACCACAAACAAAAGCGCACAGAACCACACAAATTCTTAGCTATTTTGGCTCGCTAAGCCCTTTTTAGCAGCTAAGATTGAGCCATGACTTCAACTGTGACAAAGGCTGTCATTCTTGCCCGAGGCCTGGGCACCCGGATGCGTGCCAACGATGGTTCCCCAGACCCCACCCACAACAGCGCCGCCGTAAACGCCGGTGCCAAAGGCATGATCGATGTCGGCCGCCCCTTCCTTGACTTTGTAATCAGCGCCCTAGCCGATGTGGGCATCACCGACGTGTGCCTAGTGATCGGCCCCGAACACAACATTTTCCGCGACTACTACGACAACCTGGAGCTAAAGCGGGTACGCATCCACTACGCCATCCAGGCCGAGCCCCTGGGCACAGCCAACGCGCTAGCCGCCGCCGCAGAATTTGCCGGCCAAGACCGCGTTGTGGTGCTTAACTCCGACAACTACTACCCCATCGAAGCTCTAAAGTCGCTGGTGGAGCTGCCGGGAGCGGGCGTGGTTGGCTTTGAGCGTGAAGCCCTGATCGCCAAATCCAATATTCCCGCCGAACGCATCGCCGCTTTCGCGGTTATCAGCGTTGACGAACAGGGCAATCTCAGCGACATTATTGAAAAGCCCTCCCCCGCCGAGCTTGAGCGCCTGGGCAGCCACGCCCCCATCTCCATGAACGCCTGGCTGTTCACCGCCGACATCTTCCCCGCCTGCGCCGACGTCGATAAGTCCGTGCGCGGCGAATATGAGCTGGTGGACGCGGTGCGCCTGGCCCGCAGCCGGGGCCGCAGCTTCCGTGTCACCCCCGCCGCCCAAGGCGTACTAGACATGTCCCGACGCACCGACATTGACGCCGTGCGCCAGGCCCTAAGCCACACGCAGGTGTCCCTATGAGTCAGCACTCGGCATGGTTTGTGCCCGGACGCATTGAAGTGCTGGGCAAGCACACCGACTACGCCGCCGGGCGCTCGCTAGTATGCGCCAGCAGCCAGGGCATCACCCTGCGCGGGCGGGCCATTGATGAGCCGGTAGTGCGGGTTCGCTCTGATGCAGCCAGCGACATGGTTGAAATTGGTTTACGCCAAGACCCGGTAGACCGACGTGGGCACTGGTCAGGCTACCCGGCCGCCGTGGTAGCCCGCCTGGTACGTAACTTTGGCGACGCCGTCGGGGGCGCCGAGGTGGAAGTAACCTCCACCTTGCCGCTAGCTTCAGGCATGAGCTCCTCCTCAGCCATGATTGTGGGGCTGGCGCGGGTGCTAATTGACCTGGGCGACATTGAATCTAGCGAGCTGTTTAAACGCAATATTTGCTCTATTGAGGACTACGCCCACTACCTGGCCTGCATTGAAAACGGCCAGACCTTCAAAGAACTTGAAGGACACATGGGGGTGGGGACCTTTGGCGGCTCCCAAGACCACACCGCCATTATGTGCTCGCATCAAGACCAGCTCAGCCAGTTCTCTTTCTGCCCCACCCGGCGCGAGGCGGATATTGATTTCCCCTCGGATTACTCCTTTGTAGTGGCGGTTTCCGGGGTGCTGGCTGAAAAGAGCGGGCAGGCACGCGAGCTATACAACCGTGCTTCACTGGCCACCACCGAGATCGTTAAGCTGTGGAACCAGGCCACTGGCCGCAGCGACGTCTACCTGAACCAGGCTGTGCAATCTAGCCCCCAAGCCCCGGCGCAGCTGCGTGAAATTGTGGCCGGGCGAGAGTATTTACCCCAGCGTTTAGAGCAGTTCTTGGTGGAGGCACATGAGGTGGTGCCGGGGGCTAGCGCGGCTTTGCGCGACGGCGACCTGGCTGCTTTTGGGCAGATCGTGGACCGCTCCCAGCACTACAGTGAGCATTACCTGGGCAATCAGGTACCCGAAACCGTCTATCTGCAAGCCAGCGCCCGGCGCCTGGGGGCTAGCGCAGCTAGTGCTTTTGGAGCTGGTTTTGGTGGCAGCGTGTGGGCGCTTGTGCCCAGCGCCCAGGCCGAAGACTTTGCCCAGCGTTGGCTTGGCGACTACCGCCAGGCTTATCCCGAGCCTGGCCAGCGCGCGGCCGCCTTGGTCACCCGCCCCGGCTCCAGCGCGCATCGGCTCTAAGTCGGAGGCTCTGGGCGGCTCGGGCAGACGGCCAGGGCAGACGGCACTTACGTGGGCCAAAGTGAGATCAGGCATGGGCGACGTCGAAAAATGCGCTTGCCCAAACACCCTGGTAAGCTTGGCCCTGCGCCCCAGTAGCTCAGTGGATAGAGCGTCTGCCTCCGGAGCAGAAGGTCGCAGGTTCGAATCCTGTCTGGGGCACTTTTCATGAGCAAAACAGCGCGGTATTCAATTGGCGTGCCAATAGCCAGGCGTGCCAGCTTTTAACGCAGTGCCGCTGCGCAGCGGCTTATAACGCGGGCCAGCACACGACAGCTCAACGCATTAGCCGCGCTAGTTAACCGCACTAACGCAGACAAACTAAGCAGACAAACGAAATCGCAAACGAAATTGGGCGCCTACCAAAGTAGACGCCCAATTTTTTGTTTAGTAGTCAGCTAGTAGCTCGCATCAGTAGCTGGAGGGAGCACTGCCACCCTGGCCGTAAGGAGCCTGCGGACCGCCCTGACCATAGGGGGCCTGAGGGGTAGGCTGACCATAGGCCTGGCCGTAGGGAGCACCCTGGCCAGCAGGACCCTGGGCGTATTCGGGCATCATCGGGGCGCCGTAAGCACCCTGAGCGTAGGGGTTAGCGCCACCGAGCATGTGGGCCTGCAGGGCGCGTGCCTCGTCGTCGAGCCAAGAGGGGTTCCAAGCGGCGGGCTTAGAAGGCAAGATGCACAGAATTAGGAGCACGATACTTAGAGGACCGAGGAAGTTAAGCAGAAAAAAGAAACCTGAGTAACCAGCGTCGTGCAGACGGCGGATGGTCAGGCCCAGATTCGGCAGGAATATTGCCAAACCATACAAGCCAAAAATCAACATCACGACTACGCCCGAAGCCCCGGCAGCGTCCTCGTCACCGCCGCCTGTCGCAACCCCAATAGCCAGGACAATTGCCAGGAAGTATAGAACACCGCCAACAATGGCGTTAAACAGAACAAACCACCAGTATTCAGCAACGGAGGCGACGCCGTCGAACTTGGCGTACTGGCTAAAGGCGCGCTTAACGGAGTCAGCAAAGCCGTAGTGGCGCGGATCCATGCCTACGGGATCTACATAAGGTTGATAGCTCATTTATTCCTCAGCTCTAGTTATTAACGCTTAGCTGCGTCTAGCCACAGTCTAACGCGATAAACCTGAGAAAAACCTAAAGGTGGCGCTAGACACATTCAATATCAGTCCGTCATGCGGACGGGTGCTTTAGGTGTTAGCAGTTTATATGCTATTTGTCGTAGCGGTTTAATATATGTGGCTTAATACCTAGCGCAATTGCTCCGCAGCAGGTATTAGCAGCCGGGGCGCGTTAATATAAAGCATGAGCAACGTAACAGCTTTTGATGATGGTGCTTCCAGTGCGCAGGCGGCCGGTGGCCAGGCGGCAGATCGTGAGAACCTTACCTGGCAGGGGTTTGGGGATGCCTGCCGACAAATCGCTGAGCAGATAGCAGATTCAGGTTGGATACCGGATCTGATTGTGGCCATTGCGCGCGGCGGTATGCTGCCGGCTGGGGCCATCTCATATGCGTTAGGCGTTAAGGCTAATGGTGCTATAAACGTGGAGTTTTATACCGGCGTGGGCAAAACCATGCTAGAGCCGGAAATTCTTGAGCCCTATATGGATATTTCCTCGCTTGAAGGCAAGCGAGTGCTAATTGTGGATGATGTGGCAGATTCTGGTAAAACCCTGAAGCTGATTATGGATTTAATTGCCAAAGAAGGTTTATCTATGGGTGGCAACAGCACCAAAGTGAATGCCCGCAGTGCCACAATTTATTTAAAGCCCACCAGCATTATTAAACCAGACTATGTTTTTAAGCAGACGGATAAATGGATTAATTTCCCCTGGTCCGTACTGCCACCGGTCACTGCCTAAATACAGGCAAACACAGACAAATACAGGCAAAATCGTCCCTTCCCTATAAAAATTTCATGGGGTTTTATAGGGAAGGGACGAAATGTCAGTATTTGTGCGGCCACTACTGGTGTATCCCAGCACTAGAGAGACTAGGTCTCAACAATTGGTATGCATGAACTTTTAGAGGCAACATGCATCAACTAGCACCTGTCCCCTCCCCCTGACTGACGACGACGTCGGCCCTGTCCCCTAAGTGGCGGCGTCGGCCTAGCGCGCCCACGACGCAGCCCCGCCCGACCGCACCAATCCGACCCGACGGCGCCGTCGACCCAACCTGACCAGCAGAACCTGCGACGGCTGCCCCGCCTGACCAGCGAGATCTGCGATGTCACCCCAGCCGGGCCCATAGCCAAGCGTTCACAGCCTCCCACGCTCACTCGTCCACACACGAACCCCATACCCAAACACATGAGAGTACAAGCCAGCGCGCGCTGACAAAGTTAACCACAGGTGGATAAAAACCAAGCGCAAATACACTTATCCACAGCCTCCAAGCGTTAACCAGCGTTTAGGCCTCATCATTGTTCTATGAACATCAAGGACATCCCGGTATACCGCAGCAGCGACCTGGCCACCACCAATTACCGCATGGACTCCTACTCGCGCCAGTCCAAAGGTAACGACCCGCAGCTGGCCAAAATCATGCCCGGCTGCTACATCCCCATCAGCGATTATGAGCGCGTTACCCAGGAGGAGCTGCATCTTTTGCGAGTTTATATTGCTGCCGACGCCGCTCGACGGCGCAACACCCCAGCTCGCAAGCTTGCCCAGGCCGGAGCTGAGGTGCGCGGGCAGTGTCGTGAGGAAGGCCCCTGCGCCTGGCCGGTGTTTGCCGGAGAATCCGCTGCCCTGCTTCACGGGCTGCCCATGGTTGGCCCCATGCCGAACCAAGTGCAGGTCATTAGCGGTTTGAAGATCCACGCATCGGTCACTACCTGGCGGCGCACCCGCAGCTGGCATTATGATTCCCAGCCAGTACAGGTCGAGGGGATGTACTGCACCGATGTTTTATATACACTTGCGGATTTGCTGTGTTCGCGTGATTTCTATTCAGGAATTGCAAGTGTGGACTATGTTTTGCGCGAAAAAATAGCTACAAAGCAGCAAATTTTGACTGAATTGGGGCGGCGCATCGGTTGCAAAGGAGTTATAAAAGCTCGCGACGTTGTAAAACATGCCGATGCCCGCAGTGAATCGGTGGGTGAATCACTTAGCCGCGCAGTCATGCTCAAGGGGCACCTGCCCATGCCACGCCTGCAAGAAGCCATCTACGATCACGGAAATTTTGTAGGCAGAGTCGATTTTTACTGGCCAGATTTTAATATAATCGGCGAATTTGACGGCCTGGGTAAATACAACAGCGGCACTTACAGTGACCTCTCCTCTGGACAAATAGCCCAAAATGAGCGCCAACGCGAAAATGCTCTGGAGCTGGCTACCGGCGCCCGCGTGGTGCGCTGGACTTGGAGGGAGGCCGTGGACAAGGATGCGCTGCTGGTCAAGCTAGGGCGCGTCGG